>VMHT01104926.1_pt1 | contig 28670 bp, 24 predicted proteins | sample 4693611 | NCBI WGS metagenome assembly VMHT01 (sample SAMN12280063, study PRJNA550983) | marine metagenome | isolation source: seawater sampled from same location over 5 years 0.02-0.2 micron viral filtrate | place: USA: collected off the coast of southern California halfway between the port... ... | reverse complement strand
TTTTTAGGAATACTTAGATAGCATTCACGTTGGCAGCTTGCAGACCTTTCTGACCTTGCTCAACTTCAAACTCAACGCGTTGACCTTCGTTAAGAGTCTTGTAGCCTTCTGAAACGATAGCACGGAAATGAACGAAAACGTCCTTATCACCGCTATCCTGAGTTAGAAAACCATAACCTTTATCAGCGTTAAACCACTTAACGGTACCTGTAACTTTTGACATGTAGACCTCAAAAAATCTCTATAAACATCGCTTTCGCGTATAACTAACCGTCTTTAAACCTAACGAGTTTATTTGGGTCTTACTTTAGAATGAACAAACCACTAACAGCAAATCACAGGTGTAACTTGAGTATTTATACATCAACGCAGAAACAAATATAATCACGTCTTGTTAAAGACTTTGGCTAACACAGCCAATAACACTATAACAGGTATTTTCAGAATTGATACATAAATAGCGAGTAAAAAGTCAAAATTTGCACAAGTTTAATCTCTTACCCGCATACCCTGTTATTGTAACTCCCGATGGCCTTTACGCCATGACTGCAGCCAGCATCCTATACCAGTGCCGGCACTCAGCACCACAAAGGCCCAGTGCAAATCGTAAACCGGTAGAATGGCCGCCACAATAATAAAGGTAGCCCCGACAATGCCATAGTGCGCCGCCCGGGTGGCATGGATCTGCATCTGGACAAGGTGCTGGTGCTCCCGCCGTTGCTGCACCGGTAGAGCCTTAAGCTGCACCAGACTATCATGCAGCAGATCGGGCATATCGGGCATCTTTTCTGACCAGTACGGCAAGTTGGCTTTGACCTTTTTAAGCATCGCCTTAACGCCAATTTGCTCCTGCATCCAGTTTTCTAAAAAGGGCTTAGCGGTTTTCCATAAATCCAGTTGCGGGTACAGCTGGCGCCCCAGCCCTTCAATATACAGCAGGGTTTTTTGAAGCAACACCAGCTGCGGCTGCACCACCATATTAAAACGCCGAGCGGTATTGAACAGTTGCAGCAGAACATTACCAAAAGATATTTCAGCCAGGGGCTTTTGAAAAATCGGTTCGCACACTGTGCGGATCGCCATTTCAAATTCATCAATATTAGTGTCGGGCGGCACCCAGCCTGAGTCGGCATGCAGTTGCGCCACTTTACGATAGTCGCGATTAAAAAACGCCACAAAGTTTTCGGCAAGATAGCGTTTATCTTCTTTGTTAAGCGTTCCTACAATACCAAAATCGATGGCAATGTATTTGGGTTCATCGGGCGTTTCCGGCGATACAAAAATATTACCCGGATGCATATCAGCATGAAAAAAACTGTCCCGGAATACCTGCGTGAAAAACACTTCGACCCCGCGCTCAGCCAGCATCTTCATATTGGTATTTTGGGCCAGCAAGGCGTCGACATTAGACACGGGGATGCCGTAGATACGTTCCATAACCAACACATTGTGGCGGCACAGTTCGCTGTAGATTTTCGGAATATACAGCGCATCAGAGTCTGCAAAGTTGCGGCGCAGCTGGATGCCATTGGCAGACTCACGCATCAAATCAAGCTCGTCCACCAGGGTTTTCTGGTATTCAGTAACCACTTCTACAGGACGTAGGCGTTTGCCATCCGGCAGCCATTTTTGTAGCACCTGCGCTAAGGTAAACAGCAGATCCATATCCGCTTCGATGGTTTTGCGAATATCCGGGCGCAGCACCTTGACCACCACATCGGTACCGCTGCTGCGCAATTTGGCCGCATGTACCTGAGCGATCGAGGCTGATGCCAGGGGGTCCACCTGAAATTCACTGAACAGCTCGTTCAGATCATTTAGGCCCAGGGCCTGACGAATGATAATCTGTGCCTGTTCTGAGGGAAAAGGCGCGACCTTGTCCTGCAATCGTGCCAACTCATTGGCAATGGCCGGGTGCAGTAAATCACGCCGGGTGGAAAGCATTTGCCCGAATTTGATAAACACCGGCCCCAGTGACTGGAGCGCCAGCGTAATCCGTTCGCCGGCGGTTTCGTGTTTATACTGGTTCCTGATCCAAAACACACATTTACGCATGGCTCTGGCGTACCAGGGCATCCAGCGATCAGGGATAAGTTCATCTAAACCGTGCTGCAGCAGCACTTTGTTGATTTGGTACAACCGGAAAATTCGCATAACCAACTAGAATCAATGCTCTTTGTCTAAGGCGTTGAGGCGGGCCTCAAAACGCTGAATATCATCGCGTAGCATGCTGACTTCATCACTAAAGTGCAGCATCGCTAACTTGCTTACCCCGATGGGCTTTTCTTCGGTCAGCGTATTGCTTAACCCGGCACGGGTTCGAGCCATCGCCTCTACCAGGCGTTGCTTTACTTTATCGGCGGCACTAAACGCCTGATGAGCTGCAATATCACCGGTGTAATCAGACAGCCACTCTTCAGGGTCAATATCCAGCTGCCCAAACAAGGCGGCTACCTTTTGAGCAATACTCAGCTCGCCGTCCAGATCCAACGCCTGTTGGCGAATAAGCTGAGTCAATTGACTGGTTTGCGTCAGTTTGGGTAGCACCGGTAATGAAGTACGGATGCAACAGGTCTGGGTGTCTATATCGGCCACCACCTCGGCGTGGAGACGAGGCTCGGTATGAATGTCCACCCGATCCGAAAAAATCAGTGTGAAGCCGGTCGGAAGCTCATCTAAGAACAACACCAGTCGTTGCCCCTCTAACGCCGCCAGGCGTTTGGCGCTGTCTTCATCCAATGCCAGAATCTGATTAACCGCCGTTTCGGCGGTAGCGGTAAACAATGCACTGACTGGCATTAAAACTTATACCCTCGATGCAGCGCGACAATACCGCCGGTGAGGTTACTATAATCGCATTGCTCAAACCCTGCCTGTTCAAACATGCCTTTGAGGGTCTCCTGGTCCGGATGCATACGAATACTTTCGGCCAGATAACGATAGCTTTCTTCATCATTGGCCACTACCTGACCCATGCGTGGCAGAATATGAAATGAATAGACATCATATAACTTCGATAAATGCTCTGACGCCGGTTTAGAAAACTCCAGCACCAATAAACGTCCACCGGGCTTTAACACCCGATAAATAGAATTCAGCGCATTTTGTTTTTCGGTGACATTACGTAAACCAAACGCCATGGTGACCACATCAAAGGTATTATCGGGAAACGGCAGGCTTTCCGCATCAGCCTGAACATAATCGATATTACTGACCAACCCTTTGTCACGCAGCTTATCGCGACCCACTTTGAGCATCGACAGGTTGATATCGGCCAGCGTTACCGAGCCTGTGGGGCCCACCATGCGCGAAAATTTAGCAGTCAGATCACCCGTGCCACCCGCAATATCCAGCACCTTGTGCCCGGCTCTGACCCCGGAACAATCAATGGTATAGCGTTTCCATAAGCGATGTACGCCCAGTGACATAAGATCATTCATCACATCGTACTTGGCGGCGACCGAATCAAAGACATTAGCCACCATAGAGGCTTTCTGTGATTTTTCGACCTGTTTAAAACCAAAGTGGGTTTGTTGATCGGATGGATTTTCAGACGCCGGGGATGTCCCTGATGTCGTATCTGAGTCGCTCATACCATTCCTGTTGACGTATTCAATAATGGTTCGAAGTGTACCCAATAAAGGCCGTGAGCAACAGCCATTTACGGTTAAATTCCTGCTAACTGACCTGATTGTAAGGTAAAGGCGGGAATATGGCAGAGAGCGTATCTCCGCCATATTTGATCAGTTATTGGCGCGGTTGCTCCCCCAGCTGTACGACAGTATCTGACTAATCTGAGCAAGGGGCCGGCCACTTTGCGCCTGCCAATCAGCAAACTGTTGATTAATGGCCGCTAAACTCCGCTTACTGGTAACACCTCCGTCAAAGACGTCGTGTTTACGCAGATAATCTTCGTTGTCCTGAGACAACAAAAAGGTATCCACACCTAACGAGCGCAGCATATACGGACCCGTATTGCCGCCGAGCCGGGCACCATGTTGTTTCAGGCGCAGCCACAACTGGGTAATCTCCGCCGCGCCGAAGCTGGTCACAAATTCGCCAAAGCTGCGGTAATCGTGACGGATATCCGCAATCATCAGCGCATTGGCGCGCACTGTCATAACCTTTTTATAGTTTCTGACAATACGCTTATCGGTGGCTTTTTTCTCTAGCATTTCGTCGGGCATCAGCAGCACTTTTTCCACGTCGAAGCCAAAAAAGACCTCTTCAAAAGCAGGCCACTTCTGCTCGATAACCCGCCATACAAACCCCGATTGAAATACCTTTTTGGTCATCGCGGCTAAAAACCGGTCATCTGGAATACGGGCCACCTGAGTTGCTGATAACGGCTGGCTCAGCAGCCGTTCCAGCCCGGCTTTACCGCCCTTGCGTTCGCAGGCGCGCCGGTAGATTACCTCAAATGACTCCGCACTCATGCCGCTTTAATACCACTATGGCGCAGCAGTGCTTCGACATTGGGTTCACGACCACGAAACGCCACAAACAAGTCCATAGGTTCGCGACTACCGCCCATTTCCAGAATGTTGTGCAAAAAGGCTTTACCGGTGTCCCGATTAAAAATGCCGTCTTCCTCAAATTTACTAAAGGCATCTGCCGACAGAACTTCTGCCCACTTGTAGCTGTAATAGCCAGCGGCATAACCGCCCGCAAAAATATGACCAAAGCTGTTTTGAAAGCGGTTAAATTCAGGCGGCACAATCACAGCCACCTGCTGGCGTACTTTGTCCAGCTCGGCCTGAACATCCACCTGATCACCTTCTTGCTGATGCAGATTAAAGTCGAACAGACTGAACTCTAACTGCCTGACCATTTGCATTGCCGACTGAAAATCACGGGCCGATAGCATCCGATCCAGCAGCTCTTTAGGCAGGGGTTCGCCGGTTTCATAGTGACCCGAGATATAATTCAGTGCTTCTTCTTCCCAGCACCAGTTTTCTAAAAACTGGCTGGGTAGCTCTACTGCGTCCCAGGGTACGCCGTTAACACCGGATACCCCGGCTACGCTCATTTTCGTAAGCATATGATGCAGCCCATGACCAAACTCATGGAACAGGGTCACTACCTCGTCGTGGGTAAATAAAGCAGGAGTGTCTCCTACCGGACCATTAAAGTTACAGGTCAGATAGGCCACCGGTAATTGGATCTCCCCGTTTTCCTGTTCACGGCGCACCCGGCATTCATCCATCCACGCACCGCCACGCTTATTGGCCCGGGCATATAAGTCGAGGTAAAAACTACCGCGCAAGGCATCGGCATTGTCGGTAATAGTGAAATAGCGTACGTCGTCATGCCAGGTATCGACACCCGGCTGCTCTACAATCTTCAGGCCATACAAACGTTGTACAGTTTCAAACAGACCATGTAAGACTTTTTCTTCCGGAAAATAAGGACGCAGCATTTCATCAGAAATGGTGTACTTTTCCTGCTTCAGCTTTTCACTGTAATACGGCACATCCCAGGCTTCCAGGGTCTCTACCTGATGCTGCTGTCGGGCATAGTGCTTTACTTCGTCTAAATCGGCCTGGGCCTGAGGTAAAGAACGCTTCGCCAGATCTTCTAAAAAGCCGGTGACCTGGTCAGTAGAGTTGGCCATTTTGGTTGCCAGTGAGCTTTCTGCATAATTGTTAAAGCCCAGCATTTTGGCGGACTCGGTACGCAGCGCCAGAATCTCCTGAATAATGTCAGTGTTATCCCATTTGCCGGCATTCGGCCCCTGGTCAGACGCTCGGGTGGCAAACGCCCGATACATTTGTTCGCGCAGCGCGCGGTTGTCGGCGTACAGCATCACCGGCAAATAAGACGGGATATCCAGGGTAAATAACCAGCCCTCCAAATCTTTTTGCTGCGCCGCCTGAGCTGCTGCAGCCAGGGCCGACTCAGGCATTCCCGCTAATTCGCTTTCATCAGTTACATGCCGGGTCCAGCCCATGGTGGCATCCATCACATTGTTACTAAACGTGGACGACAGCTCTGACAAACGGGCACTGATTTGGGCATAACGCTGCTTTTGTTCTACCGGCAATGCCACGCCCGATAAGGTAAAGTCACGGATGGTATTGTCGATGTATTTCTGGCGCTGTTCATCCAGCTCACCGAACTCGTCGCTGTTGCGCAGACGGGTATAAGCATTGTATAAGCCTTCGTGCTGCCCCACCCAGGTGCCGTATTCGGACAATAGTGGCAGGCAGCTGTCGTGGGCTTCGCGCAGCGCATCGCTGCTGACCACCGAATTCATATGAGACACGGGCGACCACATTTTGCTTAACCGATCGTCGGCTTCTTCTACACGCAATACCACATTGGTGTAGCTGTCATCTGCAGAGGCCACCACCTCTTCAATGGTTTTCTTGCAGTGAGCTATGGCTTGCTCAATTGCGGGCTTTATCTGTTCAGGTGAAATCTGAGAAAAAACAGGTAATCCATCGACTTGCTCAATTGCAGGTTGTGTCATTAATCTCTCACTTTTTATTCGTGGGTATGACAAGAATGTAGGGCTGGCGAAGGGCAAAAACAAGGCATGAAGACTAAACCCGCCTGATTGTTTATTTTTAACTGTATCTTTAACTTACTGCGAAAGCGCGCTGAAAAACCCATTGAGCCGCCTTTTACGTAAGCATCCGGTACCTTACGGTGAAGGTTATTCCGCGGTAGTTCGAGACATTTCTATGTTGAAACCAGCCGTTGTGAAACTATTTATGTGGAAACTATCTATGTCGAAAGCATCTATTTTGAGACTATCTATTTTGAGTAGCCTTGCCAATCGTGCCAGACTATTTGTCTGACCCACCCTGAGTAGAACGGGAACCCTATGAAAGAATTTGATTACATCTGTATTGGCGGCGGCAGTGGCGGTATCGCCTCGGCCAACCGCGCTGCCAAGCATGGTAAAAAGGTCGCCATGATCGAAGGCAACCTGGTTGGTGGCACCTGCGTAAATGTGGGCTGTGTACCGAAAAAAGCAATGTGGTTTGGAGCCAATGTGGCGGAATCGATTAATCGTTATGCAGAAGATTACGGTTTTGACGTTACGTTAAATAAATTTAACTGGCCGGTAATGGTGGCCAACCGTCGGGCTTATATTCAGCGTATTCATGCTTCCTACGACAAAGTACTTGCGGCTAACAATATTACCCTGGTCCATGGCTATGCCAAATTTGTTGATGACCACACCATTGAAGTAAATGGTGAGCAATACACCGCCCCGCATATTACCGTGGCAGTAGGTGGCCACCCTCGCCTGCCGGATATCCCCGGCGCGGAGCACGGCATCGACTCAGACGGCTTTTTTGACCTGGAAGAACAACCCAAACGGGCCGTGGTGGTGGGTGCCGGTTATATCGCGGTGGAACTGGCAGGTGTACTGCATTCATTAGGTTCAAAAACCGATTTGATTATCCGCCATGATGCGCCTTTACGACACTTCGATCCTATCATTCATGAAACGCTGGTAGAGGTGATTGAAAACGAGGGGCCCAAACTTCACAAGCAATCAGGGGTTGAAAAGGTCGAAAAACTGGAGAACGGCGAACTTCAGATTGTGCTTACCAGTGGGGAAACCCTGACCGCAGACTGTCTTGTCTGGGCCATCGGCCGAGAGCCTAGCTCCGATAAACTGGCGCTGGAAAATACCTCGGTGGCGCTGGATGACCGCGGTTATATCAGCGTAGATAAATACCAGAACACCCGTGCAGATGGCATCTATGCCATTGGCGATATTACCGGTCAGGTAGAGCTGACCCCGGTGGCGATCAAGGCTGGCCGTCTGCTGAGCGAGCGTCTTTTCAATGGCCAGAGCGATGCCCACCTGGATTATAATCTGATTCCTACAGTGGTGTTTTCACATCCTGCCATTGGTACTGTCGGACTCACCGAAGCTGAGGCGCGCGAGCAGTACCAGGACAACGTAAAGGTTTACACCTCGTCTTTCTCGGCCATGTTCACCGCTGTCACCCGCCATCGTCAGCCTACCAAAATGAAGCTGGTATGTGTGGGTGAAGAAGAAAAAGTCGTGGGTCTGCATGGTATTGGCCACGGTATGGATGAGATTCTGCAGGGCTTTGCAGTGGCCATGAAAATGGGCGCTACCAAAGCCGACTTTGATGCCTGCGTGGCCATTCATCCCACCAGCGCCGAAGAATTTGTTACTATGTAGATCGCGTTCTGGAATGTTAGACTGTAGCTGAGCACTTTCTGGAAAATGTACTACCCTTTAGAAATTCTTAGATTCATTCGGGGTAGTACATGACTTACGTGATTCAATCAAATCCCTTCTCTGTGCTTCCCCTTTCGGTACCCAATAGTGGGCATATTAAGCTGGAAGGTATCCCAACTTTTTACTATTCAAACCACGAATATATTACACCTGTAAATCTTTGGATAAATCATCTAGTCAACTACAGGAAGGCGAAAGATTTAAACTCCACGGTTCGTGCTTTAAAGCGCTACTTTAATTTCTTGGAAGAAAACTCATTATCTTGGGATAAATTTCCGACTGCTAAATATTTAAGACCTACCTATAGGTTTAGAAACGATAATTTACTAACAAACGCAAGGCTAGGACAAATCCAGTTCTCTACGGCATCTCTTTACATGAGGCATGTCGTAAAGTTTTACGAGTGGTGTATCCACCAAAAATTTCTTAACGTTAACGAATCCGGTAAACCATTTGACTACGAGATGGTGAAAATCAGAAACACCGGAATGATGAATCATCTTAACCCTCATTACATTGTCAGTAGCACGGACCTTCGCGTAAAAGTTCCTTTAAAAGAGCGAGTGCAATCACTCAATCCGCTATCAAAAGATGAGCTAGAGCCCTTTGCGAAAGCACTCTCCACGTTCAACATAGAGTTTATAATCCATCAACTCTTGCAAGTACAATCAGGTTTGAGATTACAGGAAGCATGTACTTTCCCATTATGTTTAGCGTTGGAACTTGAGTTTTCCGATAAATCAGAAGTGAAAATTGGTCCGATGAATGGTGTAGCTACAAAGTATGGAAAAGAAAGAAAAGTCGAAATCTCTCCCAGCCTCAGAGCTCTACTTGTTGGCTATGCAAAATCAAAAAGGCGCAGGCTAAGGCTCAAAAAGAACAATAGTTCATTTTTGCTAGTCTCGAAATCAGGTGCTCCATTTAGTCCTAACAACGTTCAGCAATCGTTTAGAAGATTAAGAAACGCTGTTGAGCGTGAAACGTCTTCGCTATTTTCTCATACCACTCATGACCTCAGAGCCACGTACTGTACGTACCGCCTTGCATCGCTTTTAGAGATAGGGATGCAAAAAGACGCAGTAACACAAATGATGGCATGGATGGGACACAGTAGTGAAGCAACAACTTGGAAGTACGTCGACTTCTTGGAGCGTAAAAAAAACGTTAGAGAAGCAGCAAGCTTTCTAGATACCATTCTTGAAGAGTCGCTATATGAGTCAATCTGAGCAAGATAAAAGCCTCATCATTAGTTTGAAAGTAGGGATAGCTCGGTATCAGCAATTCGACTTCAATAGATTTCGATACCTCAATGTGCCGCTAAAAAAGGAACTAACTGGCGGTATATATGCAAATAGAGACGAGCTTGTTCGACGCTGGTTTACAGCTCTTCGTGATGATCAAAACTACTCAGACAGAACGAAGTTTGGATATGTCAATGACCTTGTAAGATATGTGAAATTTGTAGATTCGTCGAATCTCGACTTGGAAACTCACGATTCCATAATTGCGTGGGAAAGGCATCAGGTCGAAAAAGTGAGGCTTGGCTCGTTGAATGTCAATACAGCTCGTAAAAGAACAAGTTCTATAAAGTGCATGCTTACTATACTAGGGTTACCTTGTAAGGATTGGTTTTCTCCGAGAGGGCTTTTCAGACGCGAACTGAACCCTACTGAGGGCTATTCAGACTCTGAACTCAAGTCCCTTTTAAAGCCAATCTACTCAACGTTTAATAAGCTTTTTGAACAAATACTTAGCACTCCAGAACTGCATTTATACACAGAGCCAAGAGTTGCAACTGCTGAAATTGCTTTCGGACCCCGGAGAATAGAAGTTGCGGGGGCCATCACAAAATGTTTTTCACTTGGTTATTTCCTCATGTCTTATTTTACTTGGGGAAACATGACGTCCTTATTATCTATGAAAAAGTTTAAGGAGAGTAACTTCAACGAAGAGCGCATATACTCGCAAAGCGTTCTAAAAGCCAGGGCGAATAAGTACGTAACGATATCAATCGGAGAAAATAATCGTCAAAATGTACCGAAACATTCGCTGCGATTCATAAAGAAACTTTTACAGTTGAGCCACGCTATCGCGCCGAATAATGAGCATTTGTTTTTTATGGCTTGTAGGGGCAAGTTAAAGCCTCTTGAACCAAGCCATTTAAGATCCACTAGTATTTGGCTTCAATCTACTTTTAATCTACACACAGATGACAATCTACCGCTTAGGCCTATGGCAAAGAGATTTAGGGCGACTGGTAGTGCTCGATATTTAGATTTAACAGGCGACTATGCTGGCGCTTCTATTTTATTAGGCAATACACCAAATACTCTTCGTCAGCACTATACTACGGGTAATCCGATAGAAAATAAAAAGCAGTTACAAGCTGCCACCCATACATTGGAAGCTGTTGCACGATGTTCTGACCTTGCCCAGGCGAAAAGCTATGCGAAATCGAAACTGGATGTTGAAGTACTCCCCTATGAGCAGTTTCTTGCTAAGTATGGTGATTTAAATAAGCACTCTAAAAAGACAGCCCTTGGCTCTGGATGCATTTCACCTTTCGGTAAACAAGCTAGTGTTTACAGACGAAAAATGAATTTAAGTCCAATGCACTTTGATGTTGATCATTTGGCTTGCGCCGATATCTTGAATTGCTTTGACTGTCCCAATCAGGTGATTATCGAAAAAGTTGAGGATATTTGGTGCTTAATGAGCTTTCGGGAAGTAATTGAAGAATCAATTATCGACCATAAAAGTCATTCTCAGTTCGTTAGAAACTTTGCTTCACTGGTTGAAAAAATAGACTTGTGTATTTTTAGCGTTGACCCGAAGGTACGCCGTAAAGCAACTAAAAAGCTCAAACAGGAAGGTCGTCACCCCATTTGGCCTGAAGGTATAAATTACAACTTTTAGAGAGCACGATGCAAATACTTCTTAGTCTTCCTGGAAATGTAGTGAATGAAAACCTCGATGGTTTTCAAAAAGTACTTGAATCCTATAGTAAGTTGGACTTCAAGTATCTAGATAACGTGCCAGTGACTAAAGACCATGCGGGGACTACAGTTAGCTACTTTGGCGATGAAGAGTGGATTTTATCTGCTTACATAGATAGAAAGATAACCAACAAGGATAAAATCACTTTTTCAGAGATCAGTTCTTTTGAACTTGCTACAGAGCTGAAAATGATTTGTTTTTCTTGGCTTTACACTAATGCAGGCAGAGGGAACTCTTACCCACTGAAGCCATCAACAATTATCTTTCAGCACAGTAAGTTGCTGCAAGTCTATAAGTTTTTGGAAAAAATGAAATGGGCTAGCATTTCCAAACTGTCGCATGCCGTTTTGTTTTATGAATTTTGTACATACTTAACATCTTTGCAATACAGTTATGGCAACACCGTCCAGATATTCAGCATGTTGAATAAAGTACAAAGGGCGGATCACATTCTTCCCATAGGCCTAGTAATCCCTACCGATCAAAGCACGAAAGCCTTAGCAATTGAATGCTGCGCGGTTGAAAAGACTAAACCAAATCAGTTTTACGCTATGCCTACAAGTATCATGGAGAAAATTTATTCGAGAGCAATCGATTATATTGAAAAACTCTATCCGTATAGAGTTTTGCTAAGTGAACTGATACGAGAGTTGCGCATAAATTACGAAGTAGGCAAAAAGGTTGTTGATCGCAAAATAAATGACGGGAGTTGGAAGTGGTTAACCCCAAATTCCGCAGACTATAGGGTAGAGGTAAATAAAGCTAAGCCTCAGAGCTACTCATCCATTATTGAGTTGTATCTTCAAGGGACGCCATTAGAAAAACATATTTTACCCTGGCGACAATTTGAGTCGTGGTTATCAAAAATCCAGGCCGCTTGTTATATCGTTTGCGCAGCATTTACAGGAATGCGACGCAGCGAACTGTACTCTTTGCATCCCGATAGTTTTAAGACTAGAACGTACAACGGTAAAATCATTCACACTGTACAATCATACCACCACAAGATGACACAAGGACGAGGACAACTATCTGAGTGGGTAACAACAACTATCGTAGGAGACGCCATCTCACTCGCTGAGGCCTTGACGCAATATATGCGAGAACAACTGTTCAATCATCCAGACCCGATGAAAAACCACGAGGCGAGTTGTTTATGGCTTACTCAAACAAAGAAAAGTGAAGCTCCAAAGATCATCTATGAAGGGCATTTTCGCAACAAATTTAATGAGATAGCTAAAGAGGCAGGAGCAATTGTAGATGACGAGGCCCTTGAAGAATTTTACTTGATCAACCCAAACCAAAACTCTGTTTTATCTAATAAAAAAATTGCACTTGGATATATATGGCCCATTACTTCTCATCAATTTCGAAGAACTTTTGCCGTATTTGTAAGACGCCACAACCTCTGTTCCACGATAGCCGTTAAAGAACAGTTTAAACATTTGGATATACCAACCAGTGAGTGGTACGAAGAAGGCGGTGCGGCAGCAGTACTTAGAGGGATTAATACCGATAGCGAGCTGTCAGAATTGATAAAAAATGTTCGTAATGAAGTTATTACTGAAACTGTTTTTAAGTGGTACAACCGAAAAGATAAATTATTTGGCAAGCGCGGCCTTGAAATAATGAAAGATAGAGGGTCAATTCCAACAGAGCATAAAAGTTGGCAAGAAATTCACAATCACGTTAAAGCTGGCAGAATAGACTTTGTAGGAACGTTACACTCCTATTGCTTAGCAGGATATCAATGCCAAATGAGCAAGGTCGCCTCACCAGCAAATTGTTTTAAATGTGAAAATCAGTTAATAGATGAAGAACAAGCGAAGGGCTGGTCAATAAGACACCAACAGTGTATCCAGCAGATAAAATACCTTAAGAGTATAGATTCTTTTTCTAGTTCTATTGAAAGCCATTACCTTTCACAAATTAAAGCAGCCGAGCGAGTCATGCACTTCTTTAACATTCCATTTTCTGAGTACAAACAAGACGGGGGAAATGATGACTAAATCAGAAGTTACGAGAGCGAGGATTGAAGAGGCTCTAGACAGAATACTGAATAAAGCCACAACAATTGTCCCGTACTCCCAAAAGCTCTCGGTTAAAGCGGTTGAGGAGGAAGCAGGCCTAGGCAGCGGTTCAATATACTATTACGAAGATATTGTCGAAGAAATTTGGGCTTTAAAAAAACAAAGCTATTCAGTGAGTATGATACCCGAACACTCCTCAGACGCTCTTTCAAAACTGAGGTTACGACTCAAAAAAGAAATTAAATTGAAAAGAAAGTACAAGAGCGAAGTAGCTGAGCTTCGTGAAAGGCTATCCAATATGGCTAGCCAGCACAATTCTTTTGCATTAACCATCGAAGAGTACAAACAGAGAGTGGCAGAATTAGAGTACCAGTTAACAAATGAATAGCATGTCTAATTTATCTTGTATCGTCACATCGAAATAACTTGGTGTTCACACGCTTGTGTGGAGTAGGCAACATTTGATTTAACAAAATTGCTAGAAAGCTTGCGCAAATCTGACAGTTTCTCATTGCACATACTGCGCTCGCACTCTCATTGAAGCTCATTGGCATCCATTAGTGCGTAAGAACTTGTCTGTAAAAGCATACTAGGTTAATTGGTTGCTGATCATTAAAGAAGAGATTTTCTATTAACATAAGACAATTAGGACAGTACCTTCTGAAAATAGGCCTGCTACATGTGTAATTATGGTAGTGTGCCAGAAACGGCACACTACATGCTCCTTAACTTAAGCGGCATAACGGCCTAAATCTGGACCTATAAAAGCAACAATGTCTTTCACAGTGATAGCAGTCAGCTTAGGTGCTGATGACCGGTAAGAATTTAAAAATTCAATGGCCCTGTCATGTTTCAATAGCTCACATCCACCACATACGACTAAGTAATCATCGTATGCAGAGCGTGCCGCGTCCATTACTGTATATCCAAGTTTCTCTATAGCAGTGCCGGCAGATTCTTGATACTTAACAACAACTTGAATTGTGCGTATTGGTGTATGAACGACAAAATGTGCATAGTCCCTTTTATCCGAGAAAATACTCGGATATTTGACATTTCGTTGGTACGTCATTGGCTTTTCGTTAGTATTTTCAGAAAACCCAAGCCCCTGAAAAGTACTAGTAATATCGTTTAGTAAATCTTTTCTACTCATTAGTAGTTACCTCAATAAATTTTCTAAGATAGGATAAGCCTAAAAAACAGGCTAATTCCGAGCAAAAACTTACCGCTTCCCACATTTTTATCTAATAAACGGCTCAAAATATTGAGGTGAACATCAAAGACATGTACTATCATGACTCTTAAAGATTGATAGGCTGTTCTTCAATGGACAAGCACTTCAGTGTCGTGTCTTATTCTTTCTGTTGGCGCAGATAAATAAATCACCTCACAAAAAAAGCACTTTTCAGTAACACTGATAAGTGCTTTTTTATTTCTCCCTTCTAACTCCTTTGAACGGCTTCCGATCACTTTTGACGTCCATAAATTGTCCGGTGTTTGCATCACGCTTGACCCAGTGACCTGAACCAGTTTGAGTTTGCGATCGTTTTCGAACAGCTCCGCAACGGCGGTTATCACCGACTTTTCCGTTAGTTGCCATATACAACCTCCTTTCTTCATTAGGATCTATATGTTAGAGACCAATTCTCCAACTATGATCAATCTTACGATCAAAAAACAACCAAGTCAATTCTTGCGTAAAGTTTTTATAAGTGAAAATGAAAATTCAATAGCATAAAATCAACAACAAAGACCGAAATCAAAATACGAAAGTAGACTCTAAGACATTAGTGAAGTAGTATTTAAGCCACATACATGACTAGATATACTGATAATGCTTACCTATAAAGACCTAAAAGAACAATATACAAATACTGCAGATCGCCTTGCATACATCGACTTTATGTTGCGCTTCACTGGTATCGTTAAACGTTCTGACATCGGTGAAATGTTCAATTTATCTGATGCGGCGGCTTCAAAAGTTCTAGCTGATTACAGTAATATTTGTAAAAGAAATATTGTGTACAACAGAAGTGTAAGAGCTAATGCTATTGTAAGAGATAGTTATGAACCTCTCATAGATTTTGACGCAGAAACAGCATTAGGCATGTTAGCTAATGGTTTCAATAAGAACAAACTCTCTCTACCGGCCAAAACTATAATCCCCTTTGAAAAAATAGGGAAAGTAACTAACAATCTCTCAACTAATTTTATTGGGAAAATTACAAGAGCAATTAAAGGTAAATACGCTATTAGTTGTGAGTACCGTTCAGAAAACAGTGATAATCATCATAGGCGAACAATCATTCCTCTTGCAATGATGCACGATGGGGTTAATTGGATGTTTAGAGGTTATCATCGAGACGACGAAAATAAGGTATTTTTTAAGAATTTCCATTTTTCAAGGGCGTTTGATGTTGTTGAGCATTTTGGAGAGAAAACATATAAAGCTCTATCCCATGAAACCTTAGATTTTGACAAAGAATGGAATTTAATCCTTCCCCTTCAGCTCCAGCTTCATACCGATAGAAGTGAATCACAAAAAGCCAGAATCAGAACTGATTTTGGTATCCCTGAAAACAAAAACGAGATGACCACATCAGTACGTTGTGCATTCCAGTGGATTATCGAAAAAGAATGGTTTATCGATAGCAGAAATGGAGAGGAAAAGTTAGAGGATAAAACTCCGAGATTTTATAAATTTAAACTCTTAAATGCTGAAATGCTGAAGCTTTTAAAATCAAGCAACATCTAAAATGAAGCACAAGTACTAAAGTATCGATAGGTTTAGATGTTTGAGCGGTTGGAGGAAAAATACTGAAATGCAGTTATTGTTAGCAAAGCATAGCTGTTGGAAAAATTCCTAATGTGTACGTAAATGGTGAAGTTGACACAACGGTATCCGCAAGGCATCAAAAAATGAAAAATATTCCCTGCGATGATTTAACAAGAAAAATTGTGTACCTAGCAATAAAAGACGCCGGTAAGAAATGATCGATACTGATTCAAAACTGGCCTCTCGGTACTAGCATTGTTACGTTTAGTAGCCCATATTTGATCTAGCACTTTTAGATGTAGGTTAAGATGTCATCTGACAGGCAGCTTCAGACAATTATCGGACAAACAGATTATTGGCTTTTTTGAGTTTTGTACTAATTGCGGATATCTCCTCTGTAGCCAACGTAATTGTTGAGGTCATAAAAGCCCATAGGAAGTGTGTGGTAGCATTTTTGACGATTATTAGAAGCTATGAAAGGTCTGAAAAAACCTGCTCGATTCAGACCTGTAATAAAAAATGCTTAAGGTTTTCTTAAGTTTTTTTGTATATCCTTAAATTTACTGAGAAATTATGGGGATCTTATGCGCATACTGTTAGTTGAAGACGATAAGCCTTTGTCCAACGCGCTTAAAGTTTCATTAAGAAAGGCAAACTATACTGTAGACTGTGTCTACGATGGTGCCAGCGCAATAAGTACACTTCGCCCATCGCAAAATGATATTGTCATTTTGGATCTAGGTCTACCAGACCAGGATGGATTAATCGTTCTCAAGAGTATTCGAAAAACTAATCCAGTACTGCCAGTCTTAATTCTGACCGCAAGAGACAAGACCTCTGACAAAATATCAGGGCTAGATGCGGGTGCAGACGATTACCTCCCCAAACCCTTTGAAATTGATGAGTTGCTGGCGCGCTTACGGGTTTTAGAGCGCAGATTAGGTACGTCTTCAGAAAGTGTGATCACTGTGCAGAACGTCAGCCTTGATACAAAGCACCATACATTGACTATTGATAGTGACATAGTACATCTTCCGCGTAGAGAGCTTATGCTTTTGAAAGCGCTAATTGAAAACGCGGGTCGCATATTGAGTAAGCATCAACTTGAGAGCAAACTCTATGAATGGGGTGAGGAAGTTTCAAGCAATACAATAGAAGTGCATATCAGCAATTTAAGAAAAAAGATGCCAGAAAACTTCATTCGAACCATTAGAGGCGTAGGGTATTGCATATCCAACTCTGGAGATTAACGTGACGTCGATTCGTCGCTTTCTTATTTTAACTCTTACCAGTGCTTTAGTCCTTATTGTCTTCAGTGCGGCGCTCCACGGCTATCGTGCCACAATAGGTATATCAACTACGCTACTAGACAATGAACTCACCGCGTTAAGTAGTGCCGTTGCTTCGTTCAATGGTGGCTCACCAGGTAAAGATCACGCTTTGTTATTTCAAATCTGGCAGGACGATAAGCTGATAAAAAGTTCAAGCAAAGTGTTAAAGGCCCCACTCTCTGACTTTAAAGACGGTTTCTCAGAAAAAAATGCTCTTGGAACACGATGGCGTGTGCATACCTCTTATGTAAAAGATGATGGCTCTTGGTACATGGTGGCGCAACCATTGAGTAATCGCTTTACGTTAGCAGATGCATTAACCGTTGCTTCCATTACTCCTTTTATTGTCAGTGTTCCCCTTCTTGTCGTAATTTTGTTTTTAGGAATAACCTGGGGGCTTGCCCCCCTAAAACAGCTTTCTCGAAAATTGGCTAAACGAACAGGTAATAACTTTTCTACCATTGCACTTGATAGAGAACCCAGTGAACTTAAACCTGTTGTTTCTACGCTCAACTCAATGTTTTCTCGACTAAGTGCTGCGTTTGAAAGAGAACAGCAGTTTGCGTCCAACGCCGCACATGAACTGCGTACACCGCTAAGTGTGATGAAAATCAATATTCACAATATTGCTGAAGAATTAGGAGATAGCGGTAAACTACTTGAAACGCTTCAACGCGACACCGATCGGATGATTGACGCGGTGAATCAATTTTTGTTACTGACACGTACCAGTCCGGAGACATTTGTAGAACAAAAAGAGGCAGTTAATCTGCACTTTGTTGCGCAAGAAGTGATTAGCGATCTATATGGAAAAATTGAAACCAAACAGCAAGAGATATCCTTAGAAGGCGATGAGATTTGGTTAAACAGCGTACATTTTATGTTGTACACCTTATTGCAAAATCTTATTACCAACGCCAGTAATTATTCCCCTGAAGGGGCACAAATTGTTGTTCGAATTGAACAACTCGCATCAAACGTAGTTTTGAGTGTCGCGGACTCGGGTCCTGGCATACCAATAAGTGAACGAGCCAGCGTATTAAAGCGATTTAACCGCGCAGCACAAGCTAAGACGACAACAGGCAGCGGCCTTGGTTTGGCCATAGTATTGCAAATTGCTGCTCTGCATAATGCCAATGTTGTGCTTGATGATGCTAAGATCGGAGGCCTTGAAGTGAAGGTGGAGTTTGAAAATGAACTCTTACTTTAAATTTTCTATTGGCCTTTTTATTGGCCTTTTATCATTTTTCTCTCCTCGTGCGTTTGCACTAACTGAAGTCGTGATAGAAATTAAAGATCATCTTTTTTACCCGCAGAATGTAGTGGTTCCAGCGGGGAAAAAGGTACGTCTTACTTTCATCAATTTCGACGATAGCCCCGAGGAAATAGACAGTTTTTCCCTTAACAGAGAAAAAGTGATTTTTGCCAAAAGCAAAGGCAGTATTTACATTGGACCGCTGACACAAGGTGAATATCCTTTCTTTGGAGAATTCCACCCTAACAGTGCAGTGGGCAAAGTAGTCGTAAAGGAACAAGAGGAGAAGCCTGATGCTCATTAATACGGTCGTACTCTTCTTAAGAGACACATTACCTATTTTTCTATTGCTCAGTGTACTTCTTGCATTACCTGGCGTTTCACGATTGTCGCTAGTATGGCGAATAGCCTCACTGTTAGTGACCGCAGCAATGACATATTCTTATCTAGGCGTTATCTCTCAACTGGCAGAGGGCGCTGGCTTTGAGTTATTAAAATCGTTACTCCTAGTGAGTGCCTGGATAGGTATTTGTGTGCTAGTCATTTGTCCCTTTTCAAAACGTAACTTCATCAGAATGGGTATTACGTTGCTTGTGCTGGGTATTGGGTTACCTAACAGTTTGCATTTTATGGTGTACTTTGTGTCAGGGCTTACGCAAAACAGTGATAGTACGTTGCTTTTTCTTGGTACTACAATTGGGCTGGGGATCAGTATCAGCATCGCTATTTTGCTCAATATCGCACTAACGCACTTTGTAAGCCACAAAGCGACGTTTTGTTTCACGACTCTTTTTGTCGCCGCGCAAGTTGCAAACATCGCGCTTCTTTTGGAACAAATAGATATATTTCCTGCCCCACAACAAGTTTGGGATAGTAGTCATATCGTTAGTGACAACAGCGAGTATGGGCATTTATTGAACGCATTAATTGGCTACGAAGCCACTCCATCAATGAGTTACATGATGTTATTTATATTTACTTTGGTTGTGCCCAATACTATTGCTGCGACAAGGAAGCGCATACCTGCGCTGTGGCAACAAGTGGAGGTTACACAATGAAGCGCACTATCTTATTATTAGTTGTCCTTCTTGCCGCATTTTCTGTGAGCGCTGACAATTTTACCGTAGACAGAGTCTATCACCCTTATGTATTGCCTTTTGAACGCGAATTCGAGTGGCGATTAACTTCACGCCAAAATGATAACGGCAATGTATTGATGCAACGCTACTCGTTTGGACACGCCCTTTCTGAGTTTGTAATCCTGGAGGCTTACCTTGTGGGAGCTCGCGATGAAAACCGAGATTTTGGGATAGAATCTTATGAACTTGAGCTTCGTTGGATGGTCACTGAACAAGGAAAGTATTGGGCTGATTGGGGAGCCTTATTTGAATTAGAAAAGCAACACAATACGGATGACTGGGCAGCTAAGGCCGGCATTCTGAATGAAAAAGAGTTTGGTCAGTTTAGTCTAACTACTAACGCAAGCCTAGTATATGAATGGGGTGAAACCATTGCCAATGAGTGGGAGAGCGAATTCAAAGCAAAATTTCGCTATCGCTGGCTCCCAGAGGTTCAACCCGGTATTGAGATATATGTAGGAGAGGACTATGTGGGCGCTGGTCCGGTTTTTATGGGAATTAAACGCTACGACAGGCAAAAGCAATTAAAATGGGAGCTTGGCTTTATTGCAGGGCTCAATGGTGACAGTAAAGATCACACATTGCGTATGTCACTGGAATACGAATTTTAATGCTCAGACGTATTATAGGCTTAAGCTTTTCTTAAGGTTTTTACTTTCATACACACGCCATATGCATCGATAGACGTTGGTGTAGCTCTGTCTGCAAAAAATCTTCCTTCATTGCTATGGGAGATTATTCATTCAGTAACTCCTGAACAAACTGAAGTCATCGTAGGCGATGACGGTAGTGATTACAATACATCTACATTACTGGCCACTTTGGCAGGATCATTCCCTTTACTTTAAGGGGGAGTGGACATCTCCAGTTGCAGAAAGAGCACTTCTGGTAATCGCTGCTCACGGAAAATGGATTGTTACGTTAGACGCTGATGGTTAAAACGATCCTGTGGATATCCCAAAATTAATAGAAACAGCTAAACAAGTAAATAGTCCCCACTTTTGCGTCATTGGTTATCGACAAAAAAGAAAAGATACAAGATGAAACGTGTGCAATCTAAAGTAGTGAATTGCATTCGTCAGAATGTTTTAGGTGATGCTAACCTGATACGGGCTGTGGGTTAAAGCTGCTTCCACGACGTACCTTTCTATTGCTTCCATATTTTGATCAATTGCATCTATGCCTTCACAAAGCGGCTAGCATAATATGAAAAATCTCATCGGAAGATTGGTGCTAATTCAGGGGAAAAGTCACTGTGAATCATCTAGCTCGCCATGAAGTCAATCAAATTACAATGCTTGGAATAGAGATTGGGCTGGTATTGTAGATATGCTCGGCGCCAGGTGGTTGATGTAGTGTAAATAAACTCGGTTCCATCAACGTGATATTCACGCATAAAAAGTGAGTATTTTCCTCTTATGCGTACTGTCAGTTTCCTGATGAGGCAGTGGTTAGTTACCTATCAGTTCAAGTATCCAGTGACATTCTTGAGCACATAGCACTGATCCAAACTGGTTAATATCTTACATAGCGAAACTCAGCACGGAAGAAGTATTCTTGGTTTTGAGTGCCTTTGTGGTATTAATGACACTGGGTATTCCCCGGCAAGCTGTTAGCTTTTTTGAGGGCGTGGCTTTGGCCCATCTGAGGGTAGTATTATAGCGCTACTACTTACCTGTATGTCCGCAAGTGCAGCCTATCTATTGGTACGCGGTTCTTTTAGAAAGCTCATAGCCAAAGCCATTAAATCAGAAGTTTATGAAAACCGTTTTTTACAATTGCGCGTGTACTCCTGAAAAGCAGCTTTCGAACAATACTTATGGTTCGACTGTTCCCAATAGGCGCCAATGTTGTGACCAATACTATAGGTGGCGCGTTTCTAGTACTTTTAATTCCTTTCATTATAGCAAGTGGGTTAGGCTTTATTCCGCAAACCTTACTTTTCTCAATGCTAGGAGGTGGCTCTCGTTATATTAATGCCGTAGAAAAACCTATCCATATAGCAGGCCTAGTAATTAGCGTTTTGCTAATACTTTCAATGTTGCGCTTTACTCACAAGGACCATGCGCAGTGACAAATATATTTCGTCACGAGCGTAAGATTTTCGTACTTTTTGTTGTTGCAGCCATCATTATTTTCAGTGGTTTAGGCGTTCTCGATGCCTGGCCGCCCGACGAACCACGTTTTACGTTAGTTACCAAAAAAAGTGACCCACTTAAGCTACTCTTAAGGTAGCGCGGTAATACTCATACTATCGAAGAACACAAGAGTGTACGTATGAGCCTTACTTTATCGGTAGCACCAACCCCCCTCGACGATGGGGAGGCATTTCAGCACAGAAGACAGCGCAGATCACTTGCTTTTGTTGCTGCAAATCTTACTTACCCAGCAAGGCAACAAATTGAAACCTTTATCGCTAATGGCTTCGCTACTCGCTATAACGCGCATATCACTTCATTCATGCCTATGTTGTTTGCACTTGAATTTAACGGAGTAAAGGCTGCCGCCGGTGCGAGATGTAGTGCTACTGACAGCACCAACCACGCACTTTTCATCGAGCAGTACTTAGATAGCACTATTGAGGGGGAATTATTACGTCATGGAATTAGCACGCAAAGACACGAAATTGTAGAAGTAGGTAACTTATTTAGTTGTTCACCGCGATATACGCTACCACTTTTACTGTCACTGTGCTTTTTATTCTCTCAGCTTGGTAAAAAGCACGTTGTGTTTAGTGCGACGACCCAAGTAAAAAAACTTCTTCAAAATTCAGGTGTTTCGCTTATTTTCTTGGCGCCAGCTAATGCAAAAAAACTGGTATCCAGTCACGATGATTGGGGTACGTATTACGATACAGCACCACAAGTAATAGCCCTGGCCCTCAAAGAAGTTACCCATCAGGTAATGAACAGTGTACTTCTTCGTCAATACTATCAACAGGCAATTGGACTCATCACTGGTTCAAATTTCGAACAACAACTAAACGATGCCTTAGTTTGCTACCCAAAAGGAGCCTCGCATGTTGCTTGAGCACTACTTAAACGGTGACGACTCAGCTATTGCGCTGAAGTACAAAGATAAATCGTTGACGTATTTGGCACTTAAAGAGGCAGTTACTCACCTTGCCAATTGGATCACAAACAACAATGTGAGTCGCATTGCTATCGCCTTTGACAATAGTTTTGCGTGGGTGGTAGCTGACCTTGCATGCCAAGAAGCACAAGTTTGCTGCGTACCTATTCCACTGTTTTTCAGTGAGACACAGCAGCGACATGTTATCGAAGAGAGTCAGTGTGAATGCCTACTCACGACCGAAGTCTTAAGCTTCTTTCCTTCTTCTAAGAAAGAAGTCTTGAGTGATAGCTTAAACATTACTGGATATATGCTAACTCCGCTCGCAGCATCGGTGAGTATGCCTACAGGCACTAACAAGATTACTTTTACGTCAGGGTCGACAGGCACGCCAAAAGGTGTATGCCTTTCTAACGAATCTCAGTGGCAAGTTGCAAGGTCTATTGATAGTGCTTTTCAACAGGACGAAGTCAATCATTTGTGCATACTGCCTCTTTCTACATTGCTTGAAAATATAGCGGGTATTTATGCGCCACTACTTCATGGCGGTACTGTACAGCTTGCATCCGCAAGTGCGAGAGGTTTTGAAGGTAGTCGACTTGTAAACCCGCAAACATTACTAAAACTAATAAACGATGTGCAGCCAACGTCAATTATCTTAGTACCGGATTTACTCATGGTGCTTCTCCAAGCATGTTCAAAAGGCTGGCTGCCACCGACGTCGTTATCGTTTATAGCAGTTGGCGGCGCTCATGTTTCACCTTTCTTATTGACTGAAGCTCGAACCAGAGGCTTACCCGTTTATGAAGGCTATGGCCTGTCAGAGGCTGTTTCGGTCTCTACACTCAATACACCAAACTGCAATGTGCTTGGTTCTGCAGGCAAAGCGCTTGGTCACAATACACTTCATATAGACAAAGGCGAAGTTGTCGTGACGGGTAATCATTTTTTAGGATATTTGAATCAACCAGAAAGTTTTTATCCATCCGAGGTGAGAACTGGGGACCTAGGCGTTATTAACGATGGCGTTTTAACGTTAAGTGGCCGTAAGAAAAATATTATGGTTAACAGCGCAGGTAGAAACGTGTCACCGGAATGGATCGAATCTTTACTGATGGGGAGTGGATTATTGCGTCAGGCGCTCGTCTTCTGTGAAGCTCGCCCCCACAGTGTTGCTTTGATAGTTCCTTTATCACCTCAGATCTCAACGGACAGAATTAGAAAAGCCGTTGAACTGATTAATCAACAATTACCCGACTATGCACAAATAGAAAACTTTGATGTCGTTGCGCCGTTTACACCAGAAAATGGGTTGTTAACTCAAACAGGTAAGGTCAAACGGGACGATGTAATCACTCATTACAGCTGTACTTTAGCCGCACTGTATTCAACCTCTTACTTTATCTCGCACGCTGAAAACAGTGTGTATAAAAACATTATCTCTGGAGAGTAAATAGTGTCATTTTATCAACAACTTCAAGAAAGTACCGAGCAAGCTAGAAACACGTTTTTACAAGTGCCAATAATTCAACGTTGTTTTAACAATGACTTTTCCCTTGATGATTATATAGCGTTCCTTCAACAGGCCTATCACCACGTTAAATTCACCGTCCCGCTTCTTATGGCTACTGGCGCGAAATTAACCGAAGAGAAAGAATGGCTTCGCGAAGCAATTGGCGAATATATTGAAGAGGAAATGGGACACCAAGAGTGGATTTTAAACGACTTAGCAGCATGTGGGGTGGATAAGAACGAAGTTCGCTACGGCCAGCCTGCACCCGCTACTGAACTTATGGTTGCCTATGCGTTTGACGCCATTGCGCGTAAAAACCCACTTTATTTTTTTGGAATGGTGTTTGTACTGGAAGGCACAAGCATTGCGCTGGCTGATGCTGCGGCAAAGCAAATTAAAGACAAGCTGTCGCTCCCCAAGTCAGCTTTTAAGTATTTGACTTCACATGGTGCACTGGACCAAGAGCATATAGTGTTCTTTGAGGGGTTAATGAACAAAATAGTCGCCCCTCAAGAGCAGGCCATGATCATACACAGCGCTAACATGTTTTATCGCTTGTATGGTGATATTTTTCGCGAACTTACACCAGAACATGGTTTACACCCCGTTGCACAAACTGCGTAACTTGGTGAACACTGTTTTAGCTAGGGATAACGCAAGGTAAAGTATTATGAATATTCAATGGCAAAATCAAGTAATACTAGTAACAGGTGCCAGTGGTGGCATTGGACACGCCGTTGCTAAAGCATTTGATGAAAAAGGTGCACACCTCATTCTTACTGGCAGAAATGAAATACGTCTAAAAGAATTACAGCAGTCGCTTAAACACCACCATACTATTGTAGCTGCAGACATATCGCACCATGAAGGTCGAGTTAAGCTTATTCACGTTTGCGAGCGATTACCGGTGAGTATGCTGATTAACAATGCTGGTACAACCCATGTTGGTGAATTTACCAATGCACCGATCGAGTCAGTGGTGACCACTAACCTTTTGTCGCCCATGTTGCTTACTCAAGCCTTACTTCCCCTTTTGTCACAGCGTCCTCAGGCGCATGTTGTCAATGTGGGATCAGCGCTCGGTAGCATTGGTTTTGCGGCTCACAGTACTTATTGCGCGACTAAGTTTGGAATTAAAGGTTGGAGTGAAGCCCTGCACCGCGAATATCACAACAGCAACATTCGGTTTCACTATTTGGCGCCTCGAGCGACCTCAACGAAAATCAATGACGAGAGAGCTGTTGCACTCAATAAAGCGCTGGGTAATCAAGTTGATACTCCAGAAGTTGTTGCACAAGCGCTTATTAAATTAGTAGAGCAAAACAAAACTCGCTTTAGCATCGGCTTTGCTGAGCGATTCTTTGCCAAATTGAATGCCATTCTTCCCACCATTGTAGATAACGCGTTGGCGAAAAAGCTACCCATTATTAAACACCACACATTCAGCAAAAGAGAGCAGAGTGCACGCATAGACAACGCGCAAAATACCAACGAATTATCTAGTAAGGTGATTTAGTACCGGAGCGATCATGATGAAAAATTTAGCCCTTGTAACCCGAATTACTCTACTTACATTATCTCTGGGCTTTGTAAGTTACACATTTGCCCAAGATAACGTAAGACAGTCATTAAACGAAGTATCAACCCCGTCGATGCAGCAAGAGATTCAATCTCCTCTTTCTATACTTCAACACGAATGGGCTCATATCAACTATGAGTTGGAGGATAAGCAAAAAGAAAAAGCCTTTGCCACGCTTATGGAAAAAGCGAAGTTTTTTGTTAGTAAAGAACCCAACAACCCTGAATTAGTCATTTGGCAAGGCATTATTCAATCGAGCATAGCGGGGGCTAAAGGCGGGTTAGGTGCACTCGATTACGCCAAAGCTGCGCGTAAGAGCTTTGAGCAGGCTATGCGATTAGACGAAAATGCATTGGCAGGTTCAGCCATGACAAGCCTAGGGGTGCTTTATCATAAACTACCGGGCTGGCCGATAAGCTTTGGCAATGACAAGAAAGCGGAGAAACTGTTAAAGCATGCCCTTGAAATCAACCCAGATGGTATTGACCCTAACTACTTTTACGCTGAATTTTTATATGACAATGGTAAGTACGACCAAGCACGAGCGTTTGTCAAAAAAGCGAAACAAGCTCCTGCTAGAGCAGGACGCCCGCTTGCCGATTTAGGAAGAAAGCAAGAAATTTCTCGACTTGAAGATAAGTTAGCTCAAAAGAGCTAACATTTTATCGTCTAAAAAACGCTCGCAATTTAAATGTTGCGGGCGTACTTTCTCAGTTCGAAACAAGTTACTAATCGGTCTCAAAAAGAGAGCTTAAGGTAAAAATGTCCGCTCTACTTACAACAGGACTCCACAAGCAGCCCCTTGCAGCATAAACTTTTATAGATTCTATGTCGTCCACCTCGATGCCTAAAGAGCGGACAGCGCTCTCTAACTTCTTATGGCGGGGCAATAGTTGGACAAACCGAAGGTTTTTGTCTTCTTATAGATAAGATAAGGCTTGGTTCTACGCTTCGAATGGGGCTGTATAGGGGTATCTAGCCTGAGTTTGTCAATCCATCTATGAAAAATACGATTGAATTGACTGGTAGATATGAGCATAAGATGAATTGATGCGTGACTTCAAAAGGTAGTCAGAATCCGTAGCCAAGTTTTCTTTACCCAGGCTAAAATCTATTTTCCAGTGTTCGGTATTATCTCAAATTGAACAGGACTGCCTGTTTTTTGCTGAACAACGTGTGCTCTCCGTAGAGCTTTACGTCCGCATACCACGCCTGACACTTTCAGTTTCACAAGATTAAATAATGCGAGGACTCGAGTTTGCCCTTAAAGTTCTAAACGAATTCTGATAACCCATTTGTGTGCTAATTGAAGAGGCTTTTTCTGCTCGATAATAGGGGCTTTATTCCAAGGTGTATCAATTTGAATTACCCTAATTTGTCTCCCATTTATGAGAAAACTTAAGTGAAGAAGGTACTGAACATTTATATCTCAACCTGCGCATAAGTGATTCTTTGAATAGAAATCGACTGGTTCCGTTCAGTAACTCTTTAGTTTATCTCGTTATCATATTCAATATGAATAACGTCTTGTGACTAACGATCAAGGCTTATACTAGTCCTGCTACTTAGTTTAGTGGGTGCACAATTACCTCTACAGAAATTTTTCCACAATGGTAGGAGTGGCAAAGCAGTCACTTTTACATAGATGGAGCATTAACCTACTGTAAATAATAAATTTATTCTGAAAGAGAAAATACGTTTGAACTTGTTCAATCGTACGCTAATAACCGCTTCAAAATTAACTATCTGACTGTGCGAAATTCATACTTCCGGTTCAATAGGCAAATTCATTTATTCGGATACAATTTCCCAGAAAGGGGTATTCAGGTAGCGAATTCGATGGCTGAGCGAAAAAACTTTAAAACGTTTAAACTAAATATTCTAAAGCGTTACACGGAGTCTGGCTGGAAATTTTTTGTTGCTTATGGTGATTCAAGCACTGGTTTTGCCGCTCACATGGTCCTCAAGACAAAATATTTTCCATAGCAAGACAAGGTGCTCGTGTGTGCAGGTCAGGGTCTAGGGGGAAAGTGCTACGATAGCTGGTCAAAACACATTCCTATAGCGTTCACTCCTTAACAGCCTATTTCTTCCTTCCTGAGCGATTAGGACATTTTTACCTCAATTAAAAGACTCTTCATAAGGTTACCTTAAGTTTCATTTGTTAGTGTTTTTTTATCGAAAATAGAATTTGCTTGATTTTGAGGCTTTGACAGAGGGCTACGTGCGAATTTCAGTTGTTATACCAGCGAGAAACGAAGAAGAAAATTTAAAACCCTTAATTGAGGAAATTTATAGCGCGTTAACAGATGTAGCAAACTTCGAAGTCATCTATGTCGATGATGGAAGTACGGATAAGACATTTGAGAATTTGCTTTATCTGAAAGCGAGTGGCTTTCACAGAGTTAACGTGCTACGGCATAGGCATTCGGTGGGACAAAGTACAGCTATTTGGACAGGGGTGAGCCATGCTGATGGAGAACTTGTAGTTACACTTGATGCGGATGGGCAGAATGATCCTGCTGATATACCAAACCTCCTGACTATGGCCTCTCAATTTCCGTTAGGGAGTCACTTTTGCATTGCTGGTCATCGTAAAAACAGAAAGGATACAGCTTGGAAAAGATTTCAGTCAAAACTAGCAAATTCGGTAAGAAATAAACTTCTTAATGATGATACACCTGACACCGGATGTGGGTTAAAGGTCTTTCCAAAACAAACATTCCTCGATTTACCCTATTTTGA
>VMHT01092248.1_pt1 | contig 28684 bp, 13 predicted proteins | sample 4693611 | NCBI WGS metagenome assembly VMHT01 (sample SAMN12280063, study PRJNA550983) | marine metagenome | isolation source: seawater sampled from same location over 5 years 0.02-0.2 micron viral filtrate | place: USA: collected off the coast of southern California halfway between the port... ... | reverse complement strand
CATAAATAATTACCTGTAGTTAAAGTTAAATCATCTTCAGGATTTAAATAAGCTAATGTCCCCCACTTACAATAAAATTTTTGATTATATTCTGCATGATATAATGTATAATGTACATGTCTTATATTGGCTAATAAATCTCCATTATCATCTAAAAAAATAGAAACGTTACATAAACCAGTACCATCTGTTAATTCTGATGGTATAATTAATGGGGTAAGACTACCTCCATTATGAATTGCAATTTGTGATATATTATCTAGCATATTTTATATATAATGTCCTCCTCCTAACCATAATACAAATGATTTTCTAGTTCCTTTAGTTACAGGTGCTACTCTATGCATCATAAATGATGGAAAAATAAATACACATCCTGCTTTTCTTGGAGCTTTATTTATAGAAGTTTTACTCCAATCATTTTTATCATTAGGAAACGGGCCCCCTTTAAATAATTCTAAATCTCCACCTTCATATTCATCAGCTTCTGATAATTGAACTGTAATAGATATTTTTCTTTGTGAACCCATATTAGGTCCTATATCTTGATGCCATTCATATTTACCACCTGAATGTCCAAGATATTCAGTATATTGTATTAATTCAGGCATTGTAGCTAAATTAAATTTCCATAAACTATCATTTGCCTCAATTGCCATATTATTTAACTTTTCATATAACCACCACCACTGTGTATTTTGAGGTACCCATTTTACTCTAGATACTCTAGATGAGGAAGTATCTCCTCCAAAAGTAGATGCTGTATGTAAAGGTAATTTACTTGTATCTTTTTCTATTTTTTTTAATTCTTGTTTAGTGAATCCTTCTTCAAAGAAATAATAATTTGTTTGGTCTACAAATTCGGGATTCATTTGAAATACTTTATCCATTAGTCTTTATTTATTGATTGAAATATTTTATTTATATCGAATACATCCTCTTCATCTGTCCATGGAATATCTAAAATTCCTTCGTTTAATTCATATTGAGAAAATGTTTTTGAGGTTGTTGTAAATTCTTTAGCATGTGGGTTTGCAAAAATATTATCATGTAAGTCATAACCCAAAACTATAGGATTAGTTGTAATCCAACATACTGTAGATGGTAAATTTAGTGCTGCACACATATGTTGAGCAAAACTATCTATAAATACTCTTTTCTCTGATAGCATAAGCATATAAGCTACACCTCTTGGAGTATCACTACATTCAAGGGTATCATTATAACTTTGTTGATCTGGTCTTTTTATATGAATTATATTATAATGAGGTCTATATTCTTCTATTAATTTAACTATAATATCTTGAGGTAAATCTCTTGCCCAATTATATCCCGGATATACTTCAGGGTGAATAACTCCACCATTTGTATGTAGAACTAATAAAGGTTTAGATTCAATTGCAGGGTTATATATTTTACCATAATATTCTTTTTCACCTTCTGATAAAAATATTTCTGGTTGTTCTCCATTATATTTTATATCATTTATTTTACACCATGTTTCAATTAAATGAGCTTTTTCAGTAATAAAATCATTATGGTGAAAAGGATCAATAGCAAAAACCTTACATTTTTTATCTTTAATATAAAGTTCATAAACAGCATTTCCTAACTCTTCATTTTTATGAGTAATATTAATATTAGGATTATTTTTAAAGATATTAGGATATTGAGAAAATACAATAGTAGTTGAATCTGGATATTGGGTTTTTATTGCTTTTAATACAGCAGTAGCTGCTATACATTTTCCAATTCCTCCAGTTATAGCAAAGATTATATTCATTTTAAAACGTTTTATACAACAATATAAATAACTTTATCTGGTAATCCAAATAATTTTAACCTTACTTTTTAAGGGGAAGCACAAAAAGAAGAAGGAAAAAATTGATTAGTACATTTATTCCATTGTCTAACAAAATTACCTTGTGCCATATAACCTGAATTATATGTTGTTGACAAAGTTGAGTTAGAATATACAGGACCTGCTACTGTACTAAAATTAGCAGTTGCCCCCGAAAAATAAAAAGTATAACCACCCCCAGGTGAAAAACAAGCTGCACTTGCACTAACACCATATCCACCAGTTGTAGACCAATAAGAAGGTGATGATGAAGTACGAGCATACCATGCCATATTATCAACAATATAAGAAAAATTATAATAGACATTATAGTTAGTTGAAGTTGTTATTGCTGATCCACCTGATGCCGCTGTATACCACCCGTCAAAAGTATTACCAGTAGTAGCTGCGGCTGTTAAATTAAAATATGATTGTTGGGCTGAGTTCCAAATGTATGGGTAACCTATAACTCCATCTGATGCTGATGTTGATGCATAAAAAGGATTTAATGCATACCCAGGTCCAGTACCAGGATTTGACAATGTAATACTACAATTTGATCCATTAAATAACTTTAAATAATAAAGATACCCAGAAGTTCCTCCTGTTTGTTTAAAATAAGTATTAATACTATAATCTGTTCCACTAGCTTCTGTAGGTCCTGTTCTTCCTTCAATTAACCAAGGAGCAGCTCCTTCAAAATTTATAAATTTACAAAGACTAAATGATTTTGTAGGTGTTCCTGCAGATCCAAGCCAACTCATATCGTTTTGTTGAAGTCTAAAACAAGAAGAATATAAAGTATTTTGTAAGCTAATATTACTTGGTCCTAATGAATTTCTACCCATGTTTATAAATATTTAGAATGGACAAAGTTGTAGTGGGCCTGACCAAGAACTTCCTCCCCAATACCTAACAATTGTACCTGTAGAATAATAATAATTTCCTGGAGCACCAGAAGATAAATCAGAATTAGAATAAATTCCGGGTGAAGTTATTGCTGTGTAATTATCATCATAGTAAACAACTGCAGAATTGTAAAAGAAACAAGCTCTAAATTGTGGGCTACCATACCCTAAAGTAGTGCTTTCTGAACTTGTACCTGCTTCTGTATAAGTATACCAAACTGATCTATTGTAAATATCAGCATTTGTGTAATAAGCATTGTAGTTAGTTGATGTTGTAATTAAAGAACCACCACCATTAGCAGATGATCTCCAACCATTAAATTGTCCACCAGCTGCTACTGCAAATCTAATATTTAAATAAGTGTGATTAGCACTAACAAATTGATTATTTGAATTAGTACTTCCACTATTACCAAAATAAAGAAAGGGAGAAACACTAGATCTAATATAATTTGACATTGAAGAGTTATAGTAATGTCCTGACATCGCTCTATAACAACTGTGATATAGCTTATTCTGAATCCCTAAATTAGTAGTACCCCACGTTGCTCTTCCCATTTAAATTAAATCTTTTATATTATCAGAACCAAATTCTTTATTATAAATATCTTTAACTTTTGAATAAGCGAATTCTATTAAATTTTCTTTTTTAAAATCATGGTTATACACTACAGTTTTTTCAACCATTTTGCTACTAGATACTTCAACTTTAATTTTTTTAGTATCAAAGGACTTAACTTCTTCGCCATCATCATTATAATCAATTACCTCTTCTTCAACAACTTTCCACTCATTAGAATATTCCCATTCTTCTACTTTAGTTGGAGATGATCCTGATAAAGCAAAAGATAAAATATAAGGTATTGCTATTTGTTTACCTTCAATATTTAACTCATGAGGGATTCTAAATGAACCATCATTTTTTGGGATATCTTCAAAATAAGGTGGTAAAGCTTGTACAGCTCCTTTCTTATCAACATAATGACCCATACATAAATCTAACTGACCTACACTTTTATGTAATTGATATGATTCAATTCTAACATAAAAATTATCTATATTAATTCCACCTGGGAAATTAACTTGTTTGTTTACTACAAAACCCATAACTATTCATCTTTATTTATTATCAATATATTCTTTTAATTCTTTAATTGCTTGAATTAATACCGCAATTAATCTATCATATTTAACAGCTTTATATCCATTTACTCTTGTTTCAACAATTTCTGGGAATATTTCTTCTACTTCTTGTGCTATTATTCCGATATCTGCACCTTCATTATCATGTATTCCTGGTTTAGCAATCCAATCAAAATGAATACCACTTAATGCCATTATTTTATCTAAAGCATTTTTAATTATTTCTCTATTTTCTTTTAGTCTTATATCTGAGGAATAATATGCAACAATATCATTTGTAGCTCTAATATGTCCACCAGTTCCACTTGCTGAAACTCCAACACCTAAACTGTTTATTTGAGTATTTGAACTTGTACTAACACCTGGTCCTGTTGGTCCTACGTTACCTTGTGGTCCTTGGTTACCTTGTGGTCCTTGGTTACCTTGAGCACCTGTAGCACCTTTTGCACCTGATGGCCCTACATTACCTTGAGGTCCTACATTACCTATTCCACCTTGACCACCTGTAGCACCTTTAGCACCTTGAGGTCCTACATTACCAATTCCACCTTGAGGTCCTACATTACCTATTCCACCTTGAGCACCAGTAGCACCTTTAGCACCAGCATTACCTTGTGGTCCTGTTGGTCCTACGTTACCTATTGGCCCTTGAGCACCAGTAGCACCTTTAGCACCTGTATTACCAATATTACCTTGAGGTCCTGTATTACCTATTGGCCCAATAGCACCAGTAGCACCTTTAGCACCTTGAGGTCCTGTATTACCAATTCCACCTTGTCCTCCTTGGTTACCTTGAGCACCTGTAGCACCTTTAGCACCAGCATTACCTTGTGGTCCTGTTGGTCCTACATTACCAATTCCACCTTGAGGTCCTACATTACCTTGAGGTCCTGTAGCTCCAGTAGCACCTTTATTACCAGCATTACCTTGTGGTCCTGTTGGTCCTACATTACCTTGTGGTCCTGTAGCTCCGGTAGCACCTTTGGCACCAGCATTACCTTGTGGTCCTGTGTTACCAATTCCACCTTGAGCACCTGTAGCACCTTTATTACCTGCTGGTCCTATATTACCTTGTGGTCCTGTTGTACCTGTTGTACCTTGAGTACCTACATTACCTTGAGGTCCTGTTGCACCTGTAGCACCTTTAGCACCTTGAGGTCCTGTATTACCTATGTTACCTTGGGGTCCTGTTGTACCTGTTGTTCCTTGAATTCCTTGAGCACCTGTATTACCAATATTACCTTGAGGTCCTACATTACCTTGTGGCCCTGTAGCTCCGGTAGCACCTTTAGCACCAGTTGTACCTTGAATACCTTGTGCACCAACATTACCTTGAGGTCCTGTTGCACCTGTAGCACCTTTATCTCCTTGAGGTCCTGTTGCACCTGTATTACCAATATTACCTTGTGGTCCTGTTGTACCTGTTGTACCCTGAATACCTTGAACACCTACTTCACCTTTTTGTCCTTTACCACCTTGAGGTCCTGTATTACCAATATTACCTTGAGGTCCTGTTGCACCTGTAGCACCTTTATTACCTTGTGGTCCTGTTGTACCTTGAGTACCTGTTGTACCTTGAGTACCTGTTGTTCCTTGTATACCTTGAGCACCTACTTCACCTTTCTGTCCTTTACTACCTTGAGGTCCTGTTGGTCCTGTATCACCTTTATCACCTGTACTAACAAATGAACAAATTATGTCTTCTGAATTTGAGAATGGTGATGTAGTTGAACCAGCTTCATTAGTTAAATTTAATGTCCACCAATCTCCATTATCTGTAAGATCTGAAATTGCGAATGTTAAAAATTGAGTTGCATCTGTTCTATTAGATATTCTAATGTGACCTTTAACAGCCGATGTTACACTATCAATTGTATTTAAAGTTGATTGAATATCATTTCCATTATCATCAGTAGCATCTATATACCCTGCAGTAGCACTATTTTGTGTACTATTATTTAGTCTTATTTTACCAGTACCTGGATCAGCAGCTGTTGTACTTGTATCAAATGTGTAATCGAATGAATTACCTCCAAAGTTACCATCTGTACCTTGTATACCTTGTGTACCTTGTGTTCCTGTTGTTCCTTGAGTACCTTGTATTCCTTGAGCACCTGTAGCACCTTTTTGTCCTTTTGAACCAGTTGTACCTTGTATTCCTTGAGTACCCTGGATACCTTGAGTACCTTGAATACCTTGAGCTCCAATAACACCTTTTTGTCCTTTTTGACCTGTTGTGCCTTGAATACCTTGAATACCTTGTGTACCTGTTGTTCCTTGTATACCCTGTGTACCTTGTGTTCCTTGAGTACCTTGAATACCTTGAACACCTATTTCACCTTTTTGTCCTTTAGTACCAGTTGTACCTTGAGCACCAGTTGTACCTTGAGTACCTTGAATACCTTGAATACCCTGAATACCTTGTGTTCCAGTTGTACCTTGAGCACCTGTATTTCCTGTAGTACCTTGAATACCTTGTGCACCTGTATTTCCTGTAGTACCTTGAATACCTTGAGCACCTAAAACACCTTTTTGTCCTTTTTGACCTGTTGTACCTTGTGTTCCAGTTTCACCCTGTGTACCTGTTATACCTTGAGCACCAGTAGCACCTTTTTGACCTGTTGTTCCTTGAGCACCCGTTATACCTTGTATTCCTTGAATACCTTGAGTACCTTGAGCACCAATTTCTCCTTTTTGTCCTTTAGTACCTGTAGTACCTTGTATACCCTGAGCACCAGTATCTCCAGTTGTACCTTGAGTACCTGTTGTTCCTTGTACACCTTGAGCACCTACTTCACCTTTTTGTCCTTTATCTCCTGTTGTACCTAATGTACCTTGAATACCCTGTGTTCCTTGTGTACCTGTTGTACCTTGTATTCCTTGAATACCCTGAATACCTTGTGTTCCTTGTATACCTTGTGTTCCTTGTGTCCCCTGAGTTCCTTGTGTTCCTTGAGTACCTTGAATACCCTGAATACCTTGTATACCTTGAACACCCTGAACACCTAAATCACCTTTTTGTCCTTTTTGTCCTGTTTCACCTTGAGCACCAGTAGCACCTTTTTGTCCTTTTTCTCCAGTTTCACCTTGAGTTCCAGTAGTACCTTGAGCACCAGTTATACCTTGTATTCCTTGAATACCTTGAGTACCTGTTGTTCCTTGTGTACCCGTAGTTCCTTGAGCACCTAAATCACCTTTTTGTCCTTTTTGTCCTGTTTCACCTTGAGTACCAGTAGCACCTTTTTGACCTTTAGTTCCTGTTACACCTTGTGTTCCAGTTGTTCCTTGGGCTCCTATTTCTCCTTTTTGTCCTTTAACACCTACTGTTCCTTGTATACCTTGTGTACCTTGAATACCTTGAATACCTTGAGCACCTACTGAACCTTCAGCTCCTTGTACACCTAAAGTACCTTGTATACCTTGTATACCTTGTGTACCTGTTGTACCTTGTGGACCTGTATTACCTGTTAAACCAGTTGGGCCTGTTTCTCCTTGTACACCTAAAATACCTTGAATACCTTGTATACCTTGTGTACCTGTTGTTCCTTGAATACCTTGAGTACCTTGAATACCTTGTGCACCTGTATCTCCTTTATCACCAACTGATGTAAATGAAACTATTATATCTTCACTATTTGTAAATGGTGAAGTTGAAGAACCAGCTTCATTAGTTAAATCAAGTGTCCACCATGTACCGTTATCAGTTAAATCACTAATTGCATATGTTAAAAACTGTAATGCATCTGTTCTATTAGATATTCTAATATGTCCTTTAACTGCTGATGAAACAGCATCAATTGTTTGTAGTGTTGATTGTATACTATTACCAGCATCATCCGTTTCATCAATATACCCCGCTGTAGCACTGTTTTGTGTAGCACTATTTAATCTTATTTTTCCTTGACCCGGATCAGCTGCTACTGTTGATGTATCAAATGTAAAGTCGAATGAATTACCTCCAAAGTTACCATCTACTCCTTGAACACCTTGTATACCTTGTGTTCCTTGTGTTCCTTGAGTACCTGTTGTTCCTTGAGTACCCTGAATACCTTGTATTCCTTGAATACCTTGTACTCCTTGTGCACCAATCTCTCCTTTATTACCAACAATACCCTGTATACCTTGTGTTCCAGTAGTACCTTGAGTACCAAATGTACCTTGAATACCCTGTGTTCCTTGTATTCCTTGTGCTCCAGTAATACCTTGGATACCTTGTGTTCCTTGTATTCCTTGTATCCCTTGGATACCTTGAATACCCTGTGTTCCAGTAGTACCTTGAGTACCTGTTTCACCTTGAGTTCCAGTTTCACCTTGAGTACCTGTTTCGCCTTGAGCTCCTTTAGTACCTGAAATACCTTGAGCACCAATTTCTCCTTTTTGTCCTTTAGTACCTGTTATACCCTGTATACCTTGTGTACCTGTTTCACCTTGAATACCTTGAATACCTTGTGTACCTGTTTCACCTTGTGTTCCAATTGTACCTTGTATACCTTGAGCACCTGTTGTTCCTTGTGTTCCTTGTATTCCTTGTGTTCCAGTTTCACCCTGAGTACCAGTTATACCCTGAATACCTTGTGTTCCTTGAATACCCTGTGTTCCTTGAGTACCTTGTGTTCCAGTTGAACCTTGAGTTCCTGTTTCACCTTGAGTACCAGTAATACCTTGTGTACCAGTTTCACCTTGTGTTCCAGTAATACCTTGAATACCTTGTGTTCCAGTAGTACCTTGAGCACCTATTTCTCCTTTTTGTCCTTTTTCACCTGTTGTACCTTGTGTTCCTTGTGAACCAGTTGTTCCTTGAATACCTTGAACACCAATTATACCTTGAATACCTTGAATACCTTGAGTACCAGTTGTTCCTTGTATGCCTTGTATTCCTTGAGCTCCAGTTATACCTTGAGTTCCTTGAGTACCAGTAGCACCTTGTGTACCAGTTATACCTTGTATTCCTTGTGTTCCTTGTGTTCCTTGAGTACCTTGACTTCCAATTGTTCCTTGAATTCCTTGTACACCTTGTGTTCCTTGAATACCCTGTGTTCCTTGAGTACCTTGAGTACCTTGAGCACCATCTGATAAGGTTTCAATATCAATTTGACCACCCATTCCTGAATGTAATTGACAATAATAATATAATGTATTTGGCGCATTTTGTGGTACTTTAAATGTTGAAATTAAAGTTGAACCAGCTGAGCCGCCATTGGTACTCCAACCGCTTGTATATTGAGATCCACCGCCATGTGTTCCATCACTAGTTGTTGATATTGCTATTGGGTGATTACTATTTGAACCGGCTGTCTGGTCAAATGTATAAGTAAATCCTCTTAATAAATCAATTGTTGCTTGTTGAACACCATCTATATAATAATTTCCACTTATAACTGTTATAGCAAATGCATCTGTTATAGGTTCATTACCTGTAATACCTTGAACACCTTGTGTTCCTTGAGTACCTTGTGTGCCTTGAATACCTTGTACACCTTGTGTGCCTTGAATACCTTGTGTTCCTTGAGTACCTTGTGTACCAGTTTCACCTTGTGTTCCAGTAATACCTTGAATACCCTGAATACCCTGTGTTCCTTGAATACCTTGAATACCTTGTATTCCTTGTGTTCCCTGAGTACCTATTTCACCTTTTTGCCCTTTAGTACCCTGATCACCAGTTGTACCTTGTGTTCCAGTTGTTCCCTGGGCACCTGTACTACCAATTGTACCTTGAATACCTTGTGTTCCTTGTACTCCTTGTGTTCCTTGAATACCTTGTGTTCCTTGAATACCTTGAATACCTGTTATACCCTGGATACCTTGTGTTCCTTGAGTTCCAGTTTCACCTTGTGGTCCAGTTGTACCTTGAACACCATTTGTACCTTGAACACCTTGAGCACCTGTTATACCTTGAATACCTTGAGCTCCTATTTCTCCTTTTTGTCCTTTTTCACCTGTATCTCCTTTATCTCCAACTGAAACAAATGAACAAATAATATCTTCAGCATTTGAAAAAGGTGATGCTGCTGAACTTGCTTCATTGGTTAAATTAAGTGTCCACCATGCACCATTATCTGTAAGGTCTGAAATTGCAAATGTTAAAAATTGTGAAGCGTCTGTTCTATTAGATATTCTAATATGTCCTTTAACTGCGGAAGTAACTGAATCTAATGTTTGAAGTGTAGATTCAATACTTGATCCTCCTGCATCATTTTGTGAAATATAAGCAGCTGTTGCGTTATTTTGAGTTGCATTATTTAAAGCTATATCTCCAGAACCTGGATCTGCTGATGTTGTTGAAGTATCAAATGCATAATTAAATGAATTACCACCAAAATTACCATCTGTACCTTGTACACCTTGTGTTCCTTGTACACCTTGTGTTCCTGTTATACCTTGAATACCTTGTGTACCTGTACTACCTGTTGTTCCTGTAGTACCTTGAATACCTTGGGCACCAATTGTTCCTTTTTGACCAGTTGTACCTTGAGCACCTGTAATACCCTGAATACCTTGTGTTCCATTAGTACCTTGAGCACCTTTATCTCCATCTGTACCTTGTGTACCTGTTTCTCCTTGAGTACCTTGTGCACCTGTAATACCTTGAATACCTTGAGTACCAGTAGTACCTTGAGTACCTGTTGCTCCTTGAGTACCTAATTCTCCTTTTTGACCTTTTACACCATCAACTGATGCACCAGAAATACCTTGTGTTCCTTGAATACCTTGAGTACCAAGTTCTCCTTTTTGACCTTTTAAACCAGTTGTACCTTGAGTACCTGCACCTGTTATACCTTGGATACCTTGTATACCCTGAATACCTTGTGTTCCAGTAGTACCTTGTGTACCTAATGTTCCTTGAATACCCTGTGTTCCTTGAATACCTTGAGTACCTTGAGTTCCAGTTTCACCTTGGGTTCCTATTTCACCTTTTTGTCCTTTTGATCCTGTTATACCCTGAATACCCTGAATACCCTGAATACCCTGAATACCTTGTGTTCCAGTTTCACCTTGAGTTCCAGTAGTACCTTGAATACCTTGAACACCCTGAGTACCAACTGTACCTTGTGTACCTGTTTCTCCTTGTGTTCCTGTTTCTCCTTGAGTACCAGTAATACCTTGAATGCCTTGTGTTCCTTGAGTACCAGTAGCTCCTTGAGTACCAGTTATACCTTGAGCTCCTTGAACACCAGTTATACCTTGAATACCTTGAATACCTTGTGTACCTATTGTTCCTTGAGTTCCTTGTGTACCAGTTTCACCTTGTATTCCTTGAATACCTTGACTACCTACTGTACCTTGAGCTCCTATTTCACCTTTTTGTCCTTTTACACCAGTTATTCCTTGAGTACCTTGTACTCCTTGAATACCTTGTGTACCTGTTTCACCTTGTGTACCAGTTTCTCCTTGTGTTCCTTGGGTACCTGTTGTTCCTTGTGAACCAGTAATACCTTGAATACCTTGTGTTCCATTAGTACCTTGAGCACCTGTTTCACCTTGAGCTCCTTTATCACCTGTTATACCTTGAATACCCTGAGTACCAGTAGTTCCTTGTGTTCCTTGTGTACCAGTTGTTCCTTTAGTACCTGTAATACCTTGGATACCTTGTGCTCCATTAGTACCTTGAGCACCTTTATCTCCATCTGTACCTTGTGTACCTGTTTCTCCTTGTGTTCCACTTCCACCTTGAATACCTTGAATACCTTGTGTTCCAGTAGTACCTTGTGTTCCAGTAGTACCTTGTGTTCCTGTAGTTCCTTGTGTTCCATTTATACCTTGAATACCTTGAACACCTTGAGCACCTGTTATACCTTGAATACCTTGAGTACCAATAGTACCTGTTTCTCCTTGAGTACCAGTAGCACCTTGAGCACCTTTTTGTCCCTTAGCTCCAATTGTACCTTGAATACCTTGAGTACCTTGGGAACCTACACCAGCTCCAAAAGTTAAGTTACCTGAACCATCTGTTTTTATGAATTGATCTACTGAACCATCTGAGGTTGGATAGATAAGTCCACTCGCGGTGAGTGCAGTGGAGACATTTAATTTGTTTAATTCGGCGTTAGAACCACTAACGACAACTTTTTTCCAATTGGGCATATATCTTAATAATTATGGTTGGTAACTCAAAATGAGCCCACTTCCGTTAGGCCTATAATTTATTTTGTTATAAATATATAAAATGGAATTAAATATTAATTCTTATCATTAAGTTTGTTGATTTGTTTTTGTTGTTCCTTAATTGCTTCAATTAATAACGGAACTATCTTTTCATACTTAACAGCTTTGTATCCTGTTTCTCTAGTAGTTACAACTTCTGGTAGTACTTCTTCTATTTCTTGTGCTATAACTCCTACATCATATCCTGAATTAGGATGAATATTTCTAATTTCTTCTTGAGATAATGATTTCCAATCAAAATTAACACCACTTATTTGTAATACTTTTTCTAATGCATTATCTATTGGGACTATATTTTCTTTTAATCTTTTATCTGATGAATAAAATGCAGTAATATCATTTGTAGCAGCAATAGCACCTACTGTTGTAATAGTTGCTCCACTTCCACCTACGTGTAAGGATCCTACAATTGAAACTCCTTCACCTGCTGATGATGGTATTGTTGTTCTAGTTAAATTAGCACTTCCTGAAATTACATTACCGGCACCTCCATATGCTATATAACCAGCTGATAAAGATGGAGCAGCACCTGCGGGACCTTGAACACTTGTACCAGTTGTTCCTTGTATACCTTGTGTACCTTGAGTAGCTGTTCCTGCTGCACCTTGAACACTTGTACCAGTTTTTCCTTGTATACCTTGTGTACCTTGAACACTTGTACCACTTGTTCCTTGTATACCTTGTGTACCTTGAACACTTGTACCAGTTGTTCCTTGTATACCTTGTGTACCTTGAACACTTGTACCAGTTGTTCCTTGTATACCTTGTGTACCTTGAGTACCAGTTATACCTTGAGCACCAGTTATACCTTGTATTCCAGTTTCACCTTGAGTACCAGTTTCTCCTTGAGTACCAGTAATACCTTGTATTCCAGTTTCACCTTGCGCACCTGTTTCTCCTTGAGTTCCAGTTATACCTTGTATTCCAGTTTCACCTTGAGCACCAGTTATACCTTGTATTCCTTGAATACCTTGAGTACCTGTTTCTCCTTGAGTTCCAGTTATACCTTGTATTCCAGTTTCACCTTGAGTACCAGTTATACCTTGAATACCTTGGGCACCAGTTATACCTTGAGCACCTACTTCTCCTTTTTGTCCTTTTGTACCTGTAATACCTTGAATACCTTGAGCACCAGTTACACCTTGAATACCTTGGGCACCAGTTATACCTTGAGCACCTACTTCACCTTTTTGACCTGGTACACCTTGTATACCTTGTATTCCTTGAGCACCTGTGTCTCCTTTATCACCTGTAGTTACAAATGAACAAATAACATCTTCTAAATTTGTAAATGGAGAATCTGCTGAATAAGCTTCTTGAGATATATCTATTGTCCACCAACCTGTATTATCAGTTAAATTACTAATTGCAAATAAAATAAATTGAGAAGCATCAGTAATATTAGATATTCTAACATGTCCTTTAACGGCTGAAGCAACAGAATCAATTGATTCCATAAATGATGAAATATCATTACCATTATCATCAGTATCATCAATATACATTTTAGTAGCACCTTTTTGACCAGCTGCCGTACCTGATGCTGAATTTAATCTTACTTTTCCTGCAGTTGGATCTGCAGGTAATATTGCTGAATCAAATGTATAATCAAATGTAGCACCACCAAAATTACCATCAGTACCTTGTACACCAGTTGTACCTTGAGTACCTGTTGTTCCTTGAGAACCTACTGGTCCTGGTTGAATTGTACCTTGAATACCTTGGATACCTTGTGTACCTGTTGTTCCTTGAGTACCCGTTTCTCCTTGTGCAGCAATTTCACCTTTTTGTCCTTTTACACCAGTTATTCCTTGAGCACCTGTTGTTCCTTGAGTACCAGTTTCACCTTGTGTTCCTGTTTCTCCTTGAGCTCCTTTAGTACCAGTTATACCTTGTGCACCTGTTTCTCCTTGCGCACCTGTTTCTCCTTGAGTTCCAGTTTCTCCTTGAGTTCCAGTTATACCTTGTATTCCAGTTTCACCTTGAGCTCCTACAGCTCCCTTTGAACCTTTTTGTCCTGTTATTCCTTGAGCACCAACTTCTCCTTTTTGTCCTTTTGTACCTGTTATACCTTGAATACCTTGTGCTCCAGTTGCACCTTGTGCTCCTATTTCTCCTTTTTGCCCTTTACTACCAGTTATACCTTGAATACCTTGGACACCTTGAGCACCAGTTTCTCCTTGAGTACCAGTCTCACCCTGTGTTCCTGTTTCTCCTTGAGCTCCTTTTTGGCCTGTAATACCTTGAATACCTTGAGTACCTTGTGTACCTGTTTCTCCTTGTGTTCCTGTTTCACCTTGAGTTCCAGTTATACCTTGTGCTCCTATTTCTCCTTTTTGTCCCTTATTACCAGTTATACCTTGAATACCTTGAGTACCTATAGCACCCTGAGTTCCAATTGTTCCTTGGGCACCTTCTCCTATTTCACCTTTTGTACCAGTATCACCTTTTGCTCCAGTTGTACCAGTTATACCTTGTGGTCCTGTTGAACCTGTAATACCTACTATACCCTGAATACCTTGTATTCCAGTTGCTCCTTGTGTTCCTGTTGTACCTGTTGTACCTTGAATACCTTGTGGGCCTACATTACCTGTAGTACCTTGTGTACCTTGTGTACCTTGACCACCTGTGTTACCTGTTGTTCCTTGTATACCTTGAGCACCTGTTTCACCTTGAGCACCGGTTTCACCTTGAGTACCTGTTTCACCTTGTGTTCCGGTTGTACCTTGTGCACCAAATGTACCTTGAATACCTTGTGCTCCTGTAGTTCCTTGTGTTCCTTGTGTTCCAGTAGCACCCTGAGTACCTGTAGTACCTTGAGCACCTGTATTACCTGCTATACCAGTTACACCTTGAGTACCTGTTGCACCTTGTGCTCCAGTTATACCTTGAATACCTTGAGTACCTTGGGCACCAGTTATACCTTGTGTACCTTGAATACCTTGTGTTCCTTGAGCACCAATTGAAGTATCATAATATAAAACACCTGAACCTGTATCAGCTACTAATACTTGTAATGCATTTGAAGCAGAAGGATTAGCTTGAACATTTTCAATTTTAATTTTATCTGCAGATGTTGCTAAATGAAAAGTAGATGAACCAGAAACTGCTAATGAACCTGAAATACCAATTTCATATCCAACTGTAGAATTAGGGTTAAATGCATCAAAGGATTGAGATACCTGTAACGCTTCAATAGTTTGTCCTGTTTCTACACCAGTTTTTATTATCTTTTTAAGAGCCATTAGGTAGAATTATATTTTTATTTATTATAAATATTAACCAAGGAGGAATAAATGTAACCCATTAAAAAAACAAATTTATGAATAAATATAAATTTCACCATTCCCATCAATGTATATGTTTCCAACTGCTTGGAAAGTGGATGAACCTGAAATGCTATTATTATTAGCTACTGCTGCAGCAAATGATTTAGGTACAAATCCACTACCTGCACCTGGATCAAATGATGAAGTAAATCCCCATCTATTAGCATTATAATCAAATCCAAATAATTCAGTATTATCAGCAGCCGTTTGTTGTATTGCTAAACCACCATCTCCATTACTTGTTGAACCTGATGCTAATCTAATAAATCTATCGGCAACATCCAAATTATTTTCATGTTGGAAAGAAGCTGTACCTTGAACAATTAAATTACCTTGAACTGTTGCATTTCTAGTAACTGTTAAATCTTGGTTTACAGTAACATCTACCCCAACGGTTAAATCTTCTCCAATAGACATTGTGGGTATAGCTAAACTATTAGCTAAACTAACAGCACCTGCTGCTACTTGAAAATCACTTGAATCAAATGAAGCAATACCTTTATTTGTTGTAGTAGCATCTTCACCAGATATTGTTACAGTATTATTTGATCCTGATGTGTCAATACCTTCTCCTGCTAATATATTTAATGCTTGTGTTTTTAAATTTACACTTCCTGATCCTAAAGAAGCAGTATACATTAATGTTGATGCTATCCCAGTTAAATCAGAACCATCACCTTGGAATGAACCACTAAATGATCCACTAAATTCGCCTGAAGCTGTTGTTGCTGTTAATTGTAATTTATTTATTGTAGTTGCTACATCACCTAATGTTATTACATTAGTACCTAAAGTAAAACTTGAAGTTGCTAAAGATGAAGTAGGTAAACTACCTGGAATAACTCTTAACTGTCCTCCAAAAATATCAATTGTATTACCATCTACTTGAACTCCTAATTTTGTACCACCACCACCAAATAATGCACCAGAAGCTGATACTGCTGATGAAGATATTTGCATTGCAGTAATACCATCATCTGCTACTCTTATACCTAAAGCACCTACTTCAAGTGTTGATCCTGAAACTTGTATTGAAACAGATTTTGGAGCACTACCATCATATGTGAAATCTGTAATACCATTACCATCTGTTAATGCATTAGTAACTTTTGAAGCTGTTATATCTCCTTTAAATGAACCTGTGAATGAACCACTAAATGAACCAGTACCTCCTGTTGCTGCACCACTACCCGTAGAAAAAGTATCAAGCGCGTTATCTACCGCTATACCATATGCTGATAATGCGTATCCACTATTAATACCAATATCATTTGCATTATAAATTGGAGTTAAAGATTGACTAAAACTCATTTCTGCTATAGCAAAAGTTGTATTGGTTGATAACATGGTTCTACCTGCTGGTATTCCATCTACACCTGTTGCACTTGCACTTATATAATAAGATGCATTTACATTATTTGATCTTGAACCAAATTTTGATACTTCTAATTGAGCAAATTCACCTACAATTTGAGTAGAATCCGATGATGTATTAGCTAAAGGGAATAAAATAGCGTATTTATTTCCTCCAGCTGTGTAATTAGCATCACTACTACCTGTTACATCTGTGTATCTAAAAGGTGAGTTTGATGGAACTGATAAAGAACCTGAAGCTATATAAAATTGTCCTGCTGGAGGAGCAATTCTACCATTAGTTAATGTACCACTTGCTGCAGAAGTTCCACTTACTGTTATTGTAGTACCTGATATATTTGTTATTGTTGTTCCTGTAGGGAAGGCTGAAGCTTGTGTTAATGTTTGTCCAATTAAGGCTTCAGTAAAGTTTACATTACCTCCTGCATTATTAACTACACTTGTAATTGTGTTAGTTCCAGTGGCATATACTCCGTCTACTCTAATAAATGAATTATCACCACTTTTGTAAACTGCACTACCAATTACCTTACCATAAAAAAGTCTTTTAGACGCCATTTAATTTATTTTTTTATATATATTGAAGCAACTATTAAATGGAACCATTTTTTATTTTTAAATATTAATTTTAAGTATTATTGGGCCAAATTGATCAACATTACCAACATTTAAAATATTAAAACTAGAACCTAAAGCATATTGTTGTGTTGGTGGAAAACTAGTTGAATTTCCTGTTCCAGTAACACCTAAACCACTCATTACTACTGGATTAATATTTGATTTACTACCAAATGTACCTGCTCCTTCTTGTGTTCCAGCTGGTAAAGTTATTGCTATTGGAGATGATTGCATATTATTAGCAAATAATCTTATAGAATTTAATTGTGCACTACCACTATTTCCTCCTGGGGCTGTTATTCCTATTGCAGTAACATCACCTGAATTTTGAGTTACACTAGCTGAAAATGCAGGAACATATGCTAAAGCATCTCCTGAAGTGCCATTACTATTGGCTACTGCACAGCTAAATTTATCATCATCTAATTTTGTAATTGCTCTAATTAAATAATCCTGACCACCAGCATTTCTTATCATTACAACATCACCATTGCTTAAACCGTGATTTGAACTTGTAACATTAAGTACTGTTGTTACTCTATTCCAAGATTTTCCTCCCCATTCATCACCCGTTGAAGTTAATTCTAAAGTATAATCAGAACCACCTTGATCAATTATATATCTTATATTACTATTATAAACATCTCCACCACCTGTTGATCCTTCTCCTGTTATACCTTGTATACCTTGAACACCTTGTGTACCCTGTATACCTTGAGCACCATTTCCTTCTATACCTTGTATTCCTTGAATACCAAGTATACCTTGTATTCCTTGAATACCTTGAGTACCTGTTGTTCCTTGAGTGCCTTGAGCACCTGTAGTACCTTGAGTACCTGCACCTGTTATACCTTGTATTCCTTGAGTACCTGTTTCACCTTGTGTTCCTTGTAATCCAATAATACCTTGAACACCTTGAATACCTTGGGTACCTTGAATTCCTTGAGCACCTATTTCACCTTTTTGTCCTTTATCACCGGTTGCACCTTGAGCACCAGTTTCACCTTGAGTACCTTGAGAACCTACACCAGTTATACCTTGAATACCCTGTATACCTTGTGTACCTTGTGTTCCTTGTGTTCCTTGTGTTCCTGTTTCTCCTTGAGTACCTGTTGCGCCTTGAGCACCGGTTAAACCTTGTATACCTTGAATACCATTAATACCTTGTATTCCTTGAATACCTTGTGTTCCTGTAGTTCCTTGATTTCCTGCAGCACCTTGAATTCCTTGAGTACCTTGTGTTCCGTTTGTTCCTTGAGTTCCTGTAGTACCTTGTGTGCCTAAGCCTGTTATACCTTGGATACCTTGTGTTCCTTGTGTTCCAGTTGTTCCTTGTGTACCTATTGCATCTGTACCTTGTATACCTTGTATACCTTGTATACCTTGAGTACCTTGAGTTCCAGTTGAACCACCTGCTCCTGTTTCACCTTGTGCACCTTTAGCTCCTTTTTCTCCTTCTTCACCCTTTGCACCTGTTATACCTTGAATACCTTGTGTTCCTTGTGTACCAGTTATACCTTGTATTCCCTGAGTACCTGTTTCACCTTGAGTACCTGTAGTACCTTGAGTACCACCTGCACCTGAAGGACCAACAATACCTTGTATTCCTTGAATACCTTGAGTACCTGTTGTTCCTTGAGTACCTTGAGCACCTGTAGTACCTTGAGAACTAGCTAAAGAGTTAAAAAATAATTGTCCATCAGCTGTATTAACTGCTAATGTTTCTATTCTACCATCTAAACTACCTGATATATTTGTCAAACCATGTAAATGGATACCTTGGGTTATAGAACCTGAAGAATATGATTGACTAACCTGAAATGAACCTGTTACTAAAAGTGAGCCTGATGTTTTAATCTGGTAATCTTGAATCCCAGTAAAGGCATCGACAGATTGAGAAACCTGTAGTGCTTCTATGGTTTGCCCAGTTGCGATCCCAGTTTTGGATAATGATTTAAGAGCCATGGTTTAATTTTGTATTTATTATAAATATTATTTAATTATTGTCTATCAATGTTTATTAAAATAGTTGTGTCAGTAGTTTGAGAAGTTGGTAATGGTTGTGCCAACTTTCCAACCGCTAACAATTCATTTTGCTCGTTATACATACCAACAGTAGTTACGTAAGGAGTAAAAAATGAACTAGTTGCAAAAGTTTTATAAATTCCTGTATTTGCTGACCCAGATATTATTGAGGGGTTTTGGGAATAATTAAATTCATCTTCAGAAATTGTTGCTTTATATTGCGTCTCATAAATAGTAAAGGAACTTGAAAATGATGCAGTTATATTACTACTTAGAGCAAAATCTGCTACATCATTAGCTCCTACTAATCTTCCCCCATAAGTATCATCTCCATATTCAGCAGTACCATATTTTGAAAATTCACCTGTTACTTCATTTCTACTACCTCCTGTAAAAATAATCATACCATGTTGATAAATTATATTACCTACATAAATAGAAGATGAATTAAAATTATTTTGTCTTTTTAATCTACCTTCTCCATCATCAAAATAACTACCACTTGGACAAGTTATTTTAAGTGAACCAGGCATTATTTGGTCTCCATATAATTGTTGGGGAATAGACATAATTGCTACAGTAGGTTCAATAACTGAAATACTATATTTATCTATTCCGTAAATTGCTTTACCATATATTGATCCATTTTGTGATGGTGTTAATGCATGATAAGAACTTGTTGGAAAATATTTATATGGAACTAAATCTGTTTGGTCATAATTATAAAAAGCATTAGAACCAACACGTCCTTGAATTGTTCCATCAACAGCAAAACTAGCTGTGTTCATAGGTTGTACTTCACCATTACTACCAGATAAATAATTTGTATAATATAATTGTCTTACTGAACAATAAGCATCAGAAGATGTTACTTTAAAATTATATCCTGTTGATCCTGATATGTTAAATGGGTTACCTAAATACCTTTCTATTGAATAATAGTTTGATCCTGTATATTGATTTGATGAAGATATAGCTAGTGATGCAGTAGCAAGTGTACCACCACCTTTGTAGAAAAACCCTTTAGTTAATTGTAAGGGTGATATTATTATATCTTGCGAATTGAATTGTTTGTACGCCGCCATCCATTCTTAAAAATCTAATTTAACTCTAATAAGAGCTTCTTTTGTAAAGTCTTTGTTAAGAGGTTTAGATAATTTAGCAACAGCAAGTAATTCATTTGAATCATTATATAATCCTACTGTTGTCATATAAGTTTGAGGATTATTAATAAAATAATTATAAATTACTTCACCAGTTGATCCTGAAATATATGATGGATTTTCTGAATAGTTAAATTCACTATTTCTAGCTCTTACAAAAACGAAATCTGATGTTATTGTTTCTTCTGAATTTAATCCAAAATTAGAACCTGATACTGTAGCATTAAATAATTTTTGATTATTATTACCATTTGTATTAGCTGTTACTACTGTTGATAAATTAATTCCCATACCATCATTTGTTCCAGTATTTCCAGCTGCTGAATTATCATCTAAAGCTGCTCCATTTAAAAGTATAGTAGAAGTATCTGGGAAAAATAATCCATAAGAACCACTATAAGAGTAACCATTACCTGACCATGCAGATCCGTCTGAACCACTTACAATTTGATAAGCTCTTTGTGTACCATAATAAGTTGGTAAGGTAACATCTTTTGAGTTATCTGTTAATTGAATTGTTTTTGAAGCTTTACCAACTGTTAAATTTAAACTACCTGGTAGTAAGCTTTCTTTATATCTTGCCCTTTCAACACTAATAGCATAAATTGAACTACCAGTAAAATTACCAAAAATAAAACTTGCATTTTCATCTTCTAACATTAATGATCTATATTGACCATAAATTGTCGAAGCAGGTGAAACACCGGCTGCAGCCGTATTATTATAAGCTAAAGCACCTCCACCCGTTGAATTACCATAAGCAATTTGAAATTGTGAAGCTCTATCAGCAGAACCTGAATCGGCATTAAATACGTTTGTATAATATTTACCTGAAATACTCGCTACTTGATTTGATTGAGTAAAGAAGGTTGTTAAAGCAGTAGCATTACCAGACCAACAAGTTGATGTTATTGCCTGTGCACTTACTACGAAATCGTCTGGATCTAATCTTTTAAAGCCCATTTATTTTATTTTAATTTGTTGTTCTAGTTACTGTTAAAGGTACTGTTATTCTGGCACCACTATCTAAACCAGTAACTGTTAAAGTTGATACTATTGATGTTTGACCTGAGCCATATAATGTATTTACTGTTGTTGCTCTTAAGTTAATTTGAGTACCAATAACAGTAGATGATACATTTGTTCCAATGGTTGTTGTAGCAGATGCATTAGCTTGAGATGCTGCTGTTGTATTAATACCTGTTGCATCAAATGTATTTAATAATCTTACATCAGCAACCGTACAACTATATCCACTTGTTTCAAATGTTTGGTCATTACCTAAATAATTTAATGTTTGAGGAGTAACAGCTAATTGAGCCCCTTGTTGTAAAGTTATTGCAGAAAAACCTATATCTAATACTGGTAATTTAGCTGTACCTCTTGGTAATGTAGCTAATTTATACTTCATTATTTGGTTTTGTTCTGGAAATGCTTCTAATAAAGGCATCCCATCAATTGCTTCTCCATAAAATGCAGAACCTGAGGGGTGTTGTGGATTATAAAGTGTATAATCTATTTCATCATCTGCTAAAGCAAATTGTGTTATTCTAAAAGAACCATCATTTTGAGCTAATAACTGTCTGCCTTTTGTTGTTAAAATGGCGTCAACTGTTATTACTGAATTATTTAAATATCCCATTGTGTTGTTTTTATATAAATATTGTTATATGTTGATAAATATTACTAATCTATAAGTTTATTATTTCTTAATGCATCAAGGAGTAAATCTGGTTGAGTATTAATATCACTCGTTGGGTAAACCGGGAATACTATCGCTGATGTTGTTAATTGTTTTTTACTTAACCTTTCTTGTGGTATTTGTTGGAATGAACCTGATGTTGAACCTGATACCGAAAAGTTTGGATTAAATACTGACCTATTTCCAGTTACCCCTGGATATGGGAATTCATTTTCTATTAAAATCGTTGAAGCATCATCAACAAATCTTCTTATTAAAAAGAAATCTTTATTAATTGAAGGTGTAATTGGTCTGTCTACTTGTAATCTTAATTGGAATTTACCATTACCACTTTGTGCTGTTAATTGTTCATTTTCGTCTGGTGGTGTTACACCAATAATTTTGTATGTTTGAGACTCATTATTTTCAAACCTTATTTCATCCCCTACTTCAACTGACCAAGGTAATCTTTGTTGTGGCCAAGCTGTGTCTACTGGTTCTAAATTTCCAGGGAAATAAGCACTAGTACTACCAGAATATGCTAATGTTCTTTGTATTGAACTACCATATAATGTATTACCATTTGAAGATGATAATTGTAATGTAGTTAACCCAATTGCTGATTGTTGAGCTGGGGTTAAAGCAGATCCTGTTGGGTCAGTAAATGGGAAATACCAGAATGGTGCATTTAGTGCATTGTCTGTTGATGATTGCCCTGTTTGTGTACCAAATACTCTAATTGTAGTAGTTGGAAATGGTGGTGGGTAAATAGAAGGATTACTACTTACTGGGCTTCTTTCATGTGTTGGGTTCCAGAAATTATTTTTAGTACTACTAACTGTTTCTGATTCATAAAAACATTCTGTTGACCATCTATAATAATAATTTGAAAATAAATTATCATATGTTCTTAACATTACCCCAAATTCAACAAAGGTACAATCTTCATAATTTCTACCTTCATTTGTTACTACATTAGAAATATTTGAAACATCAATTGTTATTCTTAATGTTCTTTGATTTATTAATGAAACATTACCTCCTCCAAATAATGTATTAGCTGGGATTAAAATATAATCTCCATCTGATTGAGAACCAAACCATAATTTTACTATAACTGTTGATGCTAATTGTAAAGGTTCTAAAGTAATTGAACTAAAGTTTGCATCAGTTGATCTTTGTAATTTAACTTCCATGTACCCAACTTCATTATCATAAGAAGATTTTTTCCAAAATGAACCTGCTTTTGTTAAACGTCTTCTTGGTGCTGTACTAGGTTGAGTGTAACTTAATTCAAGTTGATAAGCATCAGATAAAGCAAAAGGTGGTGATCCAGTACTACCACCTCCACCAGGTGCTAAAGAATCATCTTCAAATTTCATAACACCTGATAGTGTATTTGATGATCCTGTTTGTAATACTCCAGGACCAACTGTTCCTGTTGTTGCTATATTGTAACTTTGTGAAGCAGCTAATGGAGCTCTATTAAATGTTTTATCCATCCTATCTCCTCCCCAAGCATTACCTCCTGCTGTTAAAGAATAATCAGTAAATGTTGCTACATAATTTGATACTATACCTGCAAACCCACCTAATGGAATTGCATTAGTATAACCAACGGATGATGTTTGAGAATATAAAACAGGTTCTGGTCTTTGTGCTACTTTAAATAATGATTGTACACCATTTAAAGATAAATATTGTGTTTGTTGTTCATCAGGGTTAATTGCTATTCTAGCTTTATTTTCATAACTTGCTGCCTTACCTGCATATTGAGTACTATCCGTTTCACTTATTGCATAAGTTGATTGTAAATCAAATCCACCCCAATCTGATAAATTTGGTTGTATTGCTTTTCCTGATCCGTCAACTAAATATTTTATATTAGCTTGAGTTACACCATTAACCATTGGGTAAGGATCTGATACTTCATTTGCGTATCCAAAATAAGCTGTTAAATAATCAATAACTGGTAATCCATATCCTCCTTGTAACCCATCAATTGAATTTAAATTATATGCTGTTGAATTAGAACCAACGTATCTTGGTGAAATAATTCTAGTAACTGTATAGTTAGAATCTTGTACATCAGCAAATTGAGCTGATCTACTTATTATTTGGTCAAAATTAACTGGTGTGTATATTCCATAAGAATAATCAACATCAAAAAATATTTCACTATCTCTATCTCTATTTATATTATTTAATGTTGGTTGACAATCTTTTGCAAATGCAAATGGTAATGATCCTGAAAATGCTCCTTCTAAATTTGTTGGGACTAAACCATCACCTTCAACTAAAGGTTCATTTTGGAATTCCATGTAATAGTCCTTAACAAATAAAGCATTTTGTACTGAAGATGAAACAGCAGAACCTGAAGAAACTGTAATAGCCATATTTAAACAATCTCTATAGTAAATAGATTCAGTCATTAAATAACTCATAGTATGTTCTGTTGGAGCACCTTGAGTTACATGGAATGTAGATGAAGTTAATAATGATTGTGAAATTGAACCAATTAAACTACCCGTAATATCTACTTGTGGTACATATAATGGAAAATTTCCTTTAAATATTTTTATTGAACAAGTTGGCCATGTATCACCATCACCTAACTCACCTGCACCATAACTTGCAGTACCATATAAAGAACTAGAAACACCATAAACAGCACCTGATGATGGGTCACTACCTGTCCAAGCATCAACTCTAATACTTGCAGTTAGCATTATATTTGTTTGAGGTACTTGGTTAAATACATATAATCCATCTAAAGAAGAACTTAATGATGAAGAATATGAAGCATAAACTTTATCTATTTTATAAGCAAAATAATCTGGTATAGTTTCACCTGATGCTTGTATACTACTTATAGTTACTGTACTGTCTCCTGTTAAGGTACCAGCAGTGTATTGACTTTGAGATACTGTGCCTACTAAAGCATCAAAATTAGCTTGAAAATTTGGACTTAAATCAAAATATGAACTTGTAAGATTTGATGAAGTATAAAATACTCTCATATCCGCAGTTGAAGATACATTGTTAAACGCTCTATACTGTACATAATTCCCATAATTACAAAATAATCCAAAAATTGTACTACCATAAGCAGTAGCACCATTTACACCTGTATTATCAAATTGACTACTTGTGTAACTATAAACACCTTTTGCTAAATTAGCTGAATCAAGTTTATAAGGTGATGCATTAGCTATACCTCCTTGTTGTTGTGTTAAACTCCAACTTGAACCACTATCAACACCACTTTGAGCTCTTACAACAAATTGAGCTCCAAATGCAGGTGGGTTATATGTACCTCCTATATATCTAGTCCAAACAAAAGGACTTACATTTCTTTGAGGATGAAATACTTGAAAAGAACCACTAATTGATTCTGTAGTATAACTTTGTGTTGTTGGAAATCCTAATTCTGCTATTGTAGCAGCCTCAATCATGTCAAATTGAGTTTGGAAATATTGATTTGTTGTTGTTTGGGAAGATCCCATTCCACCTCCACCTAATTGTCCATAATTTATTCCTGAAGGTCCTGTTCCTTGAAAAGTAACACTACCAGAAGGTAACCATGGATTAGCTGGTATACCAGATTGTGTAGTTACTACTGAATATAATTTATATGGTCTATGTGAATAAGGGTTGTAATTATAAGCATTTCTATCTCCTGCTCCGATTGGTTGATAACCTCTATATACCCAAAGTTCTTCAGATGATGAAACGGGTATAGTCATACTTTCTCCAGTTACATATCCAATTGTATTATTTAATCCTATAATTCTTGCATTAAATAAAGGATCACTTGTTGCATCAGGTAATTTAATTGCTGCTACATCATCTGCGACTGAAGCAGAACTACCTCCTGAACCAGAAATCCATACTGTTGAATCAGTTTCTCTAAATTTATATGATACTATTCTTGCCATATTTTATTGATTAGGTATATATCCTGGTATTCCTCCACCTCCTCCACCAGATCCACCTCCACCAGCAGGTCCTGTTTGGAATAGGTATGCTTGAGAGAAAGAACAAACTGTACTAACCTCTACCATAACTCCATTAATTTCTTCAAATATTCTAATATTACAATTACGGGTATAAGTAGTAGAAGTACCTAGACCTGTATAACCACCATTATAAGATACTGTTAAAGTTGAAAATCCTGTTCCAGTACCACCCGATGTTACAAATGCCCATGGCACAACTGATTGATTATTAGTAATTGAGGGGCTAAAGAAACTTAAACTTGATGAATAATTAGTTCCTGATGTAGGTGGTTGTATTAAAGATACAAAATTCCCTCCTGCATTACCTAAATTTGTTAATGTACTTGGGCACGTAAATGTTGTTGTTGGTAATGGTGGTAAATTATTTTGTATTAATGGGGTATTTTCTATTGCTGCTGATGCAGTATAAACTGTATAAATTGGTCCAAAATTAACACTTTCTTTTTCAAATTTTGTTCTAAAAGCAGAACTTGTAAAGTTACCAGATATTGTATAGATATTAAATAATGATGAAGTTACCATTGATTGTGTTGGTACTGCATTCATAAACCATGGATATGTACTTGCTTCATATTGACCATTTAATAAACTTGTTGAATCAGCATCAAATTCTTTAGATCCTGTATTAAAGTTATTGTTTGGATCAAATAAAAATCCTGAACCAGTACCCATATAAACTGGGTCTCCATTTGTGTTCCCATAAAATGTTGCTCCACCCCAACCTTTTTGGAATTGTGTTGTTGGAAATCTTTTTGGAATATTATATCTATTAAAATCTGTTTGAGTTACATAACCCGTATTAATATTACCAAAATCATTTCCTGTTATTCCATCAGATCCAACTATAAGATAAGAGTCTTGAGAACCTGATCCCTCAACAGTTGTTAATAGTGAAGCTGTAAGTACAAAAGCTGTATTAGACTTTCCATAAAAATCAGTTGATTGAACAGTTTTTTGTTTGTTACCGTTTCTTGAAATTGTATATGATTTAAGTTGATCTGGTAATTTAAAAGCTGGATCTGGTTGAGCAACTAAAGTAATACCATAAACATTTCCTGCTTTTGCAGATAAAGTATAAGTATCTACTATTGATGATGCCATTGGTGTTGGAACCGAAGCAGATATAAAACCTGCTGGGGTTGTATTTCCTCCACTTACTGATCCTTGGCTTGAAGTATACATTAATTCACCACTTGATAAATTTTTAACATGCATAGCATACCTATAATCTGAAGATGAAACCCCAAATGATATATTATCTAAAACATAAGTTTGATCACCTGTAAAAGCTTGACTACCACTACCACCAAATCCTCCTCCTGGGAAAGCACTATTTATTCTTAAGTTTGTATCAACATAATCTAATCCATCAATTTCTCTAACAAACCAAACTAACATACCTTCATTACTAGCTGAATAATTTCCAACTGGTGGGAAATAACCTTGAGGAGAAGATTGTGTTATATGAAGAGCAGGTTCTACATTTGGATCAATTCCTGACCCTGTTGCATACCAAATAAATTGACCACTTGAACTAAATGAGAAATTTGTAAATAAAGGATCATTAGAGTTTACAGCTAATGAAGTATCATTCGGATCCACAAATATTAAAGAACAATCTGATGTTGATGGTATTCCATCATCCATTACTGTAGCGTTAGCTATTTGCCAAGTTTGGAAACCATTTACAACATAACCAGCTGATCCTCCTGTTCTTGCTTCATTTAAATTAAATGTTATATAATTTGAATATGGAATAAATTGGTTAATCATAAAATTATTAGCCGTTTTATTCGATATTTTTATGTATTTTGCCTTTTGACCTGCTTCATTAAATGCTGTCCAGAACCAAGCATATCCATCACCTGGACAATTTTCTGTATCTAAGAACCATGATTCTTCTTTTTGAAATTGAGGTGCAACTGGGGCAAAAGATGCTGTTGAAATTAATTGAACGTTTATATCTTGATTATCAACAAAAGGAATAGCTGATGATTGGCTAGCTACTGTCCCTAAATTAAATTCAAACCAAGCGCCTGAAGAAGTTGGTACAATAGACCAATCTACTCTAGTTAAATCAGGGAATGGTGTACCACTACCTGTAATTAAGGCACCAAAGTTAATAGTAACATAAGCATCACTAGGGTTTATCATAGTAACACTATTTACTTTCCAACCAACAACTTGACTAGTAGTACCAGTACCTTGGGTATTAGTAAATATTACATTACCCATGTCAATACCAGCGGATGAAGAAGTAACTAATGTTTTTAAAGCAGCAGATTGATCAGGGAATCCAGCTGAAAAATTACTACCTGTAAAACTAACAAAAGCATTAAGGGAAGAAGTTACGGCTGTATTATTAAATAACAATTCCATCCTTGTTGGGGGTGGAAGTAATTGACCTGTTCTATACATGTT
>VMHT01087376.1_pt1 | contig 28686 bp, 43 predicted proteins | sample 4693611 | NCBI WGS metagenome assembly VMHT01 (sample SAMN12280063, study PRJNA550983) | marine metagenome | isolation source: seawater sampled from same location over 5 years 0.02-0.2 micron viral filtrate | place: USA: collected off the coast of southern California halfway between the port... ... | reverse complement strand
TCTCCCAAAACTGCACCGACGTAATGTGATACTCGGCCTCAATAATCTTCGTTGCCATATCAATAATCCTCCCTTGGCTCCGGCTCGAACCAGACCTTCTCGCCTGTCTCGCCATGATAGCCCTTGTTGTATTCAGCAATCTCCTCGACGGTCATGTGCTCAGAGTCTATGCGCTGACAGCCATGATCGCTGTACCACTCCCAATGCGGGTTGTATGGCCGACCATAATACCTGTCCGCCGATCCACGGTCCTCTGGACTGCCATGCTTCAATGCCATATCAACCCACCCTCTGATAACAGTCGCCATTCACATATAGAATGTCGTCGTAATAACTGTGGCGCTTTGGAAGATGATCAATCAGCCCCGTGCCATCGCACTCAGGACACGCATCAATCTCATAACTGTTGACAGGCTGATAGCCGGTGCCAACACACTGGTCGCAGACAAACTGAATCTTGGTCGCCGGATCACGGTTCATTGTTCGACTCCTACAATCTCTGACAGCTTGGCCAGTGCGTTTTCATATGCAGTCGCCGCTTCATCTTTCCTGTCGGACAGAAGCATTAGTGCCATAAACTCGATCTGGAACTTGGCGTCCTTTGCATTCTGGATAATCTGTTCTTTGCTCATTTGAAAACTCCTCTCGTTGATGTCTAGGAATGTTCCCACAACATCCCAGCCATGTAAACAGAAAAAACGGTTATATACAGTTTCCCCCATATTTTTTTGTTTTTATTTTTTATTTTGTAAAAGTGGCGTAACGAGCGTAACGGCGTAACGAGTGCTCTGTAACCGTTGGTCAGCAACAATGTGTTCGTTACACCCTCGTTACGTTGGTTACACGGAGTCAGACCCTTCAGCCATATTTTAGTAAATAGTCTTTTAAAAAATATGACAGAAACTATAATGGCAGAATGGAAAAGCAAAAACGATCTGCCGGTAGACCCGCTGGTTTGAATAATCGCCAGCGAGAATTTGCCCGCTATATTGTCGAGGGTGTTTATTCCAACGCGGAATGCGCCCGTAAGGCTGGCTATGCAGAAGGTCAGGCGGCGAAGACGGCCAGCCTGTTCTTGAATGGCCGAGATTATCCACATGTTGTCGAACTGATAAAAGATTTGCGCGAAGAAAAAGAACGCCGGTACGGCGTCACGCTTCTTGGCCAGTTGAAACGGTTGGACGAACTGTCCCGCAGTGCTGAAGAATCCGGACAATTCTCTGCGGCGATCAACGCCGAGAAGATCAGGTCTGCGCTTGGCGGTCTGACCATCGACAGGCGCGAACAGAACCACACCCACCAGCTTGATAAACTGTCTCGCGAAGAAATAGCGGCGCGTCTTGCCGAAATCAGAAAAAGCCACCCTGCGGCCTTCATAGAAGGCGAAGTGATCGAACATGCCCCAGCCGGAACAAAATCTCTGGAAGTCATTCAAGCAGCACCTGCCGAAGAAATCCCACTGGAATCGAGTTGAAAACCGCACAGGCACCGGCATGCCAGATGTGTATCTGGTTATCGACGGTGTGCCATGCTGGCTTGAACTTAAAGTTATAAAAAAGAACCGCGTCCGCATTTCCGATTCACAAATTGCTTGGCACCTGTCGCACACTAGATGCGGCGCGGCGTCGTTTTTCCTGCTGCGCGAGGAGGGGGCAAAGACTGCGCTCCTATACCGCTCTGCGGACTGCCTTGCGCTTTGCGGCCCGCGTGACAAATGGCCGGAACCTGTCTGCGCGTCCGCGCTTTCAGACATATCTGCGGCCTTGCGATCTGATGCGGTTGAAATCTTGGGCATGAAAAAAACGCGACGCCCCAAGGGAACGCCGCCGCCTGTTAATGAGTTTTAAAAATGATGTTCCGCGCGGGCATTTCCCAGCACAGGACGCAATCCCCACACCCGCCGGTCTTGCCTTCCTGTTCTGGACAGATCAAGCTTTCCCCTTTTACGGGCTGCGCTAATGCTTCACTGTTGGCACTGTCTGGCAAATCAGGACGATCAGACCAGCGAATCCTGAACCGGTCAGGATGCCGATCCTTTACCCGTTGGATAGCTTGCCCAATATCCCGCTCTAACGGAATGATGCTGTCTGGCCAGTTATGGGTATAGCCCCATGCCGCCAGATTCGGATGATCATCAAGCCACCGGCCCCATTGTTCAACGTATTCAACAGACCAGAAATCGCCCAAAACATGTAGACGAACCAACGTCAGCTTGTCATGCCGCGCTTTCAATTCGCTGTCGATCTTTGCGATTAATTCCGGCCCGTGTTCCAGCCGGTGGGCAAACGGCATATTATTGCCGTAGCATGTCGCCAAATGATGGCATGTCGCGGGACATGTCGCGCGTTCTTCTAGCGTCAGAGTGTGGACGCGGTAACCTTTAAACCGGCCTTTTATCACCTCTTTTAATAGCTTCTTATTGGTGACAGGCTTCAACACTTTAAACGTGTAATCTGCCATCTTGCGCCGGCTTTTTAGATATCTCGTTTGCATCTGCATTGGTTTAGATTCCTCGTTTATGGTTTGATTAATGATTATTGCAAACAATCCCAGCCCGCACAATAAAAAACCAATTTCCAGAAATAGGATTTACTGTTATTTCCTCGGATTTATTGGAATTCCGTGTGATTCCGTTTCGGTTTTTCTTGCACCGTGCACCTTGGCAGGCCGTTCTTGTTTCATTTGCGGGCCTTGCCTGCGCGCCGTTGCTGTCAAAAAACCGTGTTTCGCGGGCCATGATCCACTGGCGGGCCTTGCGATCTGCGACCTGCGCGCCTTTGCTGTCAAAGGGACGCGGGCACAAAAAGACGGCGGGCCATTGGCCCGCCGTTCTCTCACTGTTGGTTACGCAGATGCTGATAATGTTCCTCGCGACCTACTGCCGCTTCCTCGTTTAGATCCTCATCATGCCAATAGTTTGAATCAGTAAACACATCTTCGCGGTATCGCTTGCGGTTGTCCGCTTCAACTTCGTCCATACACAGATGGCACATGCGACCGCCGAGCGGCAGACCGCGCGCGTCGTGTTCGTACCATGTGTATTCTTTGTTGCCGTTCTCATCGCGATGCTCACATGTGTTGTAGCCGTGTTCAAAAAATTTCTTAGTCATGTTCGATGTCTCCAAGTAGATTAACGATGGCCTTATATTAACAAAATCTTTTTTCAAAAACAGTCTTGGCATCTGCGGCACCCGCCGTACGCTGGGTGGGAGGGGGGGAGTAAAGCCACACGTTCCTCGATCCCTTGCGCTCTGCGACCTGCGCCCTTCGCTCAAAGTAGCGGGCGTAAAAAGAAAAAAATGGCTCACGCTGTGGAGGAACAAGATCGCTGTTCCAGCGTGAGCCTAGTGCCATCGACAGCGATCTATCCGATGCTTGTTACACGGTACTTGGTCTTAGCCAACTTACCCATCCGCTGTGTTGCCACGACAGCCCGCTTGCGGACGGCGGGCATCAACGCGGTGACCACACTGCTCTTGCTGAGATTCACACGACCAGAAAGCTGTTGCGCGGACAGCCATTCCTTAGACAGCAGATCTATGGCCTTAATGACCTTGGCCTCAGCAACCTTTGGCTTTCCCTTCATCGGGTGGACCACAGTCACGTCAGCGTTCCATTCGTCGATGACTTCGCGGACGAAGTCGGACACTGTGTTCAAGTGGCTCAGTGCATCAATACGGAGGATCTCGCCCCGAGTGTACTTATACAATTCCAGCATGCTGGTAAGCACATCCTGCTCCTTCTCTAGCTTCTTCTCAATATCCATCATCTTTTATTCTCCTCTAGTTGATGGCTTCAACAATGGGATAATTCCCATACTCCGAGACTAGCCCATTAAAGCGACCAGCCCAAGAAAAATATTAACAAAAAAACTAAATAAATTACTTGACTGCGCCTTTAACTGCGCGCGGAATTGGGTGGGTTTATTGACGGGCGGGGGTCACACGTTCCTCGATCCCTTGCGCTCTGCGACCTGCGTCCTGAGTAAAAAATACAGCCATAAATAAATAAGGAAGAGGCGACCGGAGCCGCCTCCTCTCTGTCATTCTGCCGCTTGGCTTTCAAGCTCGATCTCGTACTTCAGGGGTCGGCACTCGCGGATCGTCCGCTCCAGAAAATAGATGACCGCCTTGTCGTCCGGGTTTTTGAGTTGGCTCTCCAAGCATGTGATACAGGCTTTGAGGCCATCGATGGTCTGCTGCAAAGCCAGCTTCTTGTTTGCTTCCAACATCACGCCGCCTCCTGCTGCCGCTCGATGACCTCGGCCAGCTTCTGTGCGACATCTGCGACGGTGTCTACATGCACCTCGGCGCATCCCATCCCAGTGATGGTGTAGCCGGGATAACCCTGATAGGTGGTCTTGATGATGGTGATGCCAAGAGCCTTGGCAATGAGATGTAGATGCTTCATTGGTTGTCCTCCTCTTCCGCGTCCTCGACGCACTCATCACAGGCGTAGTCGCCGCCGAACTCGTTGACGATCAGCCAGCAGTATTCGCAGTCCAGATTGGGTTTAACATCAGTCATTGGTTGTCCTCCTTATTGACTCTTATAAGCTAGCAAATATCCCAGCCTGTGGCCAGACGAAAAATAATCATATGAGTTGAATAAATGTGTTGACTGCGGCCTACCACGCGCCACGCTGGGTGGGAGGGGGGGAGTAAAGCCACACGTTCTTCGAACCCAAGGGGTTACTGGGTGGATTTGGCAAATAAGTTTTTATCGTGTTGCCCCCTCCCCCCATATTTGATGTGTGGTGTTACTAAATAGTGTATATATTACAGGGTTTGATAAATTCATTTGAGTGTAATATCGTTGGGCCATGAATCTTGATGCTCTTCCCAAAGAGGTGTTACAGGAAGTCTTGCTGCTTGAAGAGCAAAGACAGCGCCTGGAGACCCGCGATCTGGCTCAAGAAGACTTCATGGCATACGTGCAGCACGTATATGAAGGCTTTATTGTTGGCCGGCACCATAAAATCATTTCTGAAAAACTTGAGCGCATAGCATCGGGTGACTTGAAGCGTTTGATAGTCAACATGCCGCCTCGTCATTCGAAGTCAGAATTTGCTTCTTATCTTATGCCGTCTTGGTTCCTTGGTAGAAATTCCAAGTTAAAAATCATTCAGGCTACAATGAACACCGAACTTGCTGTAAGATTTGGGCGCAAGGTCCGAGATCTGATCGCCGACCCGATATATCGGGAGATCTTTCCCGACACAGACCTAAAACAGGACAGCCAAGCTGCGGGTCGTTGGGAGACCAGCGCAGGCGGGGAATATTTTGCAGCGGGGGTGGGTGCTGCAATGACCGGTCGTGGCGCAGATTTGTTGATTATTGACGATCCACACTCAGAGCAGGACGCTTTATCGGCATCTGCTTATGATAATACGTATGAATGGTACACATCTGGCCCTCGTCAGCGTCTTCAGCCGGGTGGTTCCATCATCATTGTGCAGACAAGGTGGTCAAAAAAGGACTTAACGGGCCGGTTACTGACTGCGCAGGCCGCTGACATGATGGCTGACCAGTGGGAGATAGTAGAATTTCCTGCAATTATGCCGTCGGGGGAACCGCTGTGGCCTGAATTTTGGAACAAAGACGAGCTTTTAAAGGTAAAAGCGTCACTTTCACTAGGAAAGTGGAACGCGCAGTGGCAACAGAACCCCACATCTGAAGAAACCGCTGTTATTAAGCGTGAATGGTGGAACGAATGGGAAGAAGAAGACATTCCAAAGCTGGAATACATCATACAGTCCTATGATACGGCGTATTCTAAGAAGGAAACCGCCGATTTCTCTGCAATTACGACGTGGGGCGTGTTTGAGCCTCTTGGAAACGGCGATCAGCACCTAATTTTGCTAGACGCAAAGCGAGGTAGATGGAATTTCCCAGAATTAAAGCAGATTGCTCAGGAAGAAAACGAGTATTGGGAACCTGACATGATGTTAATTGAGGCCAAGGCGAGTGGTACGCCCTTGGCGGACGAGATGAGGTTACTTAACCTGCCTGTTATAACCTTTTCACCGGGGCGGAAAAGGGGCGGGGGCGGTTTGGACAAGACCACACGCATGCATATGGCTTCTCCTATATTTGAATCAGGAAAAGTTTGGTATCCTGCCGCGAAGAAGTTCGCGGAGGAAGTAATAGAAGAAGTTGCTTCGTTTCCAAATGGCGAACATGATGATTTCTGTGATAGTATGACTATGGCCTTGATGCGCTTCCGTCAGGGTGGTTTTATCAGCTTGCAGGGTGAAGAGCTAGAGGACATGCTCCCCGGCAGAAAGCGCGAGTATTATTAATGGCACAACGCGACATCGACAAAACCCCTGCGGATCTACGCAATGAGTTTATCACCGGCCTAAAACGCCGTATGGAGAACCTTGCTGAAGCATCCGAGGGCACTGGTGCGCGTTTATCCGAGATAGCCGGGGGAGTTCTGAAAGAAGAACTTTTTGGTATTCCGGGCATGTTAGCGGATGTGACAGAGGCCACTTTGGACGCGGGCATTGGTCCGCAGACCATGAACATGTTGTACAGGGCCGATCCAAAATTTAAAAAGGCTGTCGAGGAGTTTCAAGACGAGTACGGCGCCGTCGGTCTTGCAGCAAAAGCTGGCGTAGAGTTTTCGGACGAGATGTTCGACGAGAAGGGTGAGCTTCGCCCGGAGATGGCGGGCAGGTTTTTAGCTCCTGGTGCCCTTTATGTAAAGAGCGCAAGTTTGGCCAGCAAGGCCAAGGACATCCTGCCGGAGTTAAGCTCTGGTGTGGCAAGCTACATTTCTCGTTTGACTGACCAAGGGTTCTTCCCGCCGCAACCACAAACCGCCGGTGGACCGTCGATCATGCGCAGTGAACGTGCGGACGGTGATCCACGGCCCACGGTTGTTGAGAGTCGTGCTGCGGGCGAAGGTTCCGGGACGAGCGGTCCACGGAAGGTTCAGTCTGAGAAAGAGGACATGTTTGTCAGCCCGGACAACGAGGGTGTTGTTCCGACGGTTAAGGACAGGTCTGATTCGGGGTCTTCTGCATTTAGTGAGACGGGTATTTACTCGCCGCTTCGTGCTGCGCTGGAGAACATTGAGATTCCGACGGGCGGGATTACGGCGGCGAAGCTGCTAGAGAAGTTGCGTGGTCAGCCTCGCGCGGGCACGGAGCTACGGTCTCTTGGCATTGAGGCTTACTTAAAGTCTAAGGGCGACAAGAAGATTAGCCTGGGCGAGTTCCGCGATGTGGTGGATGTTTTGTCTCCCCGGTACAAAGTTAAGACTGTGTTTGAAGATACTGGTGTTTCGTACAATGGAAACTTTGTTGCTCCGGAGCGAACAGCCGCGTCTACTATGCAACGGCTGGTCAACTCGACGGAGAATCAACAGAACTATGGTGTGATGCTGTTTGCTGACGATTCAGCGCAGATTGATGGCAGCTTTATAGCTCCACCGGATCACGATTATTTTGGCGACCGGCTACCGGGGTTCTTTGGTCACGTTCGCTTTAGCGTTCAGGACATACTGGACCCAAAGAGTAATGCTCCGCTTCGTGCGCTGGTTGTTGAAGAGATTCAGACCGACACAGTCAAGGCGTTCAATCGCATGGATCAGGAGGCGAAGGCTAATCCTATTCCAAGCGTCGATGAGATCATTCAACGCAAGATGCGTGGTACGGGGTATGGTCTCCTTGACGCGCCTCCGACGATAGAAGAGGCTCTAGAAACGCAGCGAATTCTTTTAAAAGCGCGCAACGATAGGATGAAGGGCGCGATTAGTGGCAAGACTGAGTATGGCCCGATGCAACGGATGCAAGAAGTTATCCTTAATGCGGATCCAAACTACAAGACCCTGAACAAAATGCTTGAAGACACCAGAACCGTAGCTAAGAGTCAGGAGACCTTGGACTCGGATGCAATGCGTTCTATTGATAAGTTTTTTGATTCGGATGGCGGCTCTCATGGTTCGGCATCTATGAATTCTTCAATTCGTCAGGATCAAGCAGTCTTCCTGCTTCAGCAGAATCTGCATAAAGCTCGATCTCTGTCGGAGGCCGAGGTGATGATACGAGGGTTGCCAGCAGATTCTTTGCCTCTGCCCAGGGGAGACATGTCTCGTTTTGATGTGGATGAAATAAGAGAAAAACAGATTTCTGATCTATTAGGTGACTGGAAAGACGCACACCAGTCGGCAGAGCGGAGGCTTCGTACTAAAACCGGCGGGGGCGAGGCAGAGAGACAGACGGGTGTCTTTGCTCGTATGTTCGGTGGGGGCAGTGATATCGAAAGGCAGATGGAAGCTTTTCGGGCAGAAACTATAGCCGAATTGGCTCTACTGCGGATGCGGATGAAGCATAAACAGCGCGCTGCCGGGAAGTTTAGTGAAAGATTTGAAGACGAGCTTTTGGAGCTGCGATCTCGTCCCAGTCGTACCCCGGTGGACGAATCCGATAAGTTGTACAATCCAGTTACTTCATTATATGCGACTCCTGACCTACAAAGAGGTTCTGTAAGCTCCTCTGGAGCAAGGCAAGCACAGGACTCAAAAGAGCTAACACCCAACAAAAAATACAGAAAAGCTATTAGATACGAAGAGCATGACGATATCGCCAAGGCGATTGGTGAAGGGGCGAACTACGACTCTGAAACTTTGTTTTCTGGTCTAACGAACATGAAGGAAGAGATTCTAATTGAAGCCAATGCCATGTCTCAGTTGCATCCGGCGCTGGCTCAACGAGTTGCAAAGGACAGGCCGCTTCTTGAGGGTCTGGCTGCGAATAGAACTTACAACCGTGATCTTTTAAGTGAGCTTGGTTTGTCAAAGACATTTGCCGAGGCACAGCAGCGGGCGTTTAAAAGAGGCTTAATTAATGAGTTGGACGCTGCACAGCAGCGGGCGCCTAACTTCGAAACGCTACGCAAGAATATTAACAAGGTTCTCACAGACGAAGGGATCGGGCCATCCTTCGTAAAGAAGCTGGGTCTGGAGGAGTTGCCGCCAACCGCAGCGCCGGAGGTCAGTCGCGCTCTTCTCAACAATGACATAGACTCCCTGAGTGATGCGCTGGCTAGGGCGTTCCAAGATGGTCAGCAGTTCAGTGGTGCGTCCCGTGCGCGAGACGTGGCTGCTCGTCCGCCTTATATGAATCAGAACGACTTCATGCAGTTTGCCACGCGGGTTTTGCCGGTCGAAGCAAAGAAGATGGGTTTAGACATGGTGATTGTTCCGCCCAAAGAAGAATTTATGGCGGCACGGTCGTCTGACGTGGGTAACGCAAGAGACGTTGCAGCATTCAACGCTGTCCTAGAGGGAGAAGACACTGCTCGTCGCGCGGTTCAAATTCTTCGGAAAAGGGCGGCTGCGGCTAAGAAAAACGACGCGTCTCCCACCGAGTTCAAATCACAACAAGAAGTGGATGATTTCTTGGACGAGGCAGGAGTGGTTGGCGCATTGCGAACAGAGATTGCACAATCTGTGCAACGGCAGGGAATCGCAGGTGATTTTGAGAAGTTAGCTAAGGCGATTGAAACGACCATAAAAGAGGGTGACATTAAAAAAGTAGTCGCACCAAATGTTTCATTCGTGAACGAAAGAAAGCTGCGAGGCCACTTCCAGAACTACGGCAAGAATCTTGACGCTGCTTTGAGTAAGCTAAACAAGTCTGGCGTTAAGGTAGAAGAAGCGACAGAAATAAAATTTGCTAATCCAGACCCTCGTGGCATGGGTACACTTGGTAAGTATGCAAGTGGCGAAGCGACAAGAGGCACAGGTTTTGGATTTCAGCCGTCACTTCCGCCTTTCCGAATCATTGATCTTAGAGATCCGGGCACTGCAAAAGTCGCTAAGAAAGTGCCTAGCGCCTACAAGGACGGCGGACCCGTAGACTTGAGGCCCAAAAAACTGGTACACTCCGGCATTGGCGCTATGGCAAGACAGGTGATGTGATGGCAAGTAAAAAAGACGACGTTAAAGACGAAGAGCTTTTGGCGAAGCTTCGTGACAAATTCTACGACCCCAAGCCTGGTGAAACCGACTACTCAGAGACGATGTCATTTGACGAGTATGTCAAACGTATTGGGCCTGCCAAAAAAGCTGCCGGTGGCATGGTCAAAGGCTTTAGCCCGATAGCTCGTCCGCAAAAGTTCAAAGGTGTGTTTTAATGGCCCTTCCTCCGCAGATGGTTGATATGGCAATGGGTGCTGGTGGTCCGGCGGATCAGTTGTCCCAAGAAATGATGGTCGAGTTACCTGAAGAGGATATGCTTCCTGAAGGCATTGAACTTGCCGGCATGGAGGAGATGGTCGAGGTAGACGCCGAGCCGTATACGCATAACGCAAACCTTGCGGAGGTTCTGGACGACTCAGCCCTTAGTGCTTTGTCATCGGATTTGCGAGACAAGATTGATGATGACAAAGAGTCTCGTGAAGATTGGGAAGAGACTATTTCCAAGGGGTTAAAGCTTCTTGGTGTGAACTATGAAGAACGCAACGAGCCGTTCCTTGGTGCGAGTGGTGTTCACCATCCGCTGTTGAGCGAAGCCGTGACACAGTTTCAAGCACAAGCCTATAAGGAGATGCTGCCGGCTGGAGGCCCAGTAAAGGCACAGGTTCTTGGCGCAGCGAATAAGATGCTTGAGGATCAGGCACAGCGTGTCAAAGACTTCATGAATTACCAGATTACCGAAGTAATGGAAGAGTATGATCCGGACACGGATCAAATGTTGTTTTATCTACCTTTGACAGGTTCGACCTTCAAAAAGGTATACTTTGATGCAGGTAAGCAACGAGCAGTTTCAAAGTTTGTTCCGGCGGAGGATCTGATTGTTCCATACTCGGCGAGTGACTTGAACACAGCCGAACGTGTCACGCATGTAGTGCGGATGACTGAGAACGAACTTCGTAAGCTTCAAGTTGCGGACGTGTATCGGGACATTGATCTTCAGGCTGGAGAAGAGGATGATGATAGTTCAATTAGGGCAACAGGTAACGAACTGCAAGGCGTTCGTCCGTCGTATGGTAACGACATCCATACGTTACTTGAAATTCACACTGAGCTTGATCTTGAAGGCTTTGAGGATCTTTCACCCGAAGGTGAGCCTACGGGCGTTAAACTCCCTTACATTGTCACTTTGGATGAAGATTCAGGACAAGTTCTTTCAGTGGTGCGAAACTATCGGGAGATGGACCCGCTTCGCAGAAAGCGACAATATTTCACTCACTATAAGTTTCTGCCTGGGTTTGGGTTTTATGGCTTTGGCCTGCTTCATACTATAGGGGGTCTTTCCCGTGCAGCGACATCGATCCTTCGACAACTTGTTGATGCGGGCACTCTTTCGAATCTGCCTGCCGGCTTCAAGGCTCGTGGTGTTCGTATTCGTAACGACGATGAGCCGCTTTCTCCTGGCGAGTTCCGTGATATTGATGCTCCCGGCGGTGATCTTCGGAATGCTCTTATGCCCCTTCCATACAAGGAACCTTCTGGCACACTTGCTCAACTACTGGGCGTTATTGTCGATTCCGGACGCAGGTTCGCTCAAGTCGCAGATGCAAAAATCTCCGACGTTAATTCCCAAGCCCCCGTCGGAACCACAGTTGCACTGATTGAGCAGGGGTCGAAGATCATATCCTCGATCCACAAGCGTCTGCATTATGGTCAGAAGAATGAGTTTCGTCTTTTAGCTGAAGTTTTTGCCGACAATCCTGTGCCGTATCCTTATTTTGTGGGTCAGGGCGTACCTGCTGAAATTATGCAGCAGGACTTTGATGGTCGTGTAGACATCCTTCCGGTGTCAGATCCGACAATCTTTTCTATGTCGCAGCGTTTGTCGTTGGCTCAAACTCAAATGCAGTTGGCTTCGCAAGCCCCACAAATGCATAATATGTATGAGGCGTATCGCCGGATGTACGATGCGTTGGACATCAAGAACATTGATGCAATTCTACCGCCGCCGCCACCACCGGCACCTGTAGACCCTGCCACTGAAAACTCAAACGCGGTGAAAGCCAAGCCTTTGCAGGTGTTCCCACAACAGGATCATGAAGCGCACATTGTGGCGCATGCTATGTTCTTATCGTCACCTGCGGCAAGCGCTAGCCCACAGGCGTTTCTGTTGCTGTTGTCTCATGTGCAGGAGCACGTAGGCATGCTTGCGAGGGACCAAGTTGTAGCCTTCTTCCAAAGCGCGCAGCAGGAGGCTATGGCGCAAGGTCAGACGCCACAACAGCCTGATCCAAATGTAATTGAGTCCGCTGTAGCACAGCAGACTGGTGAGATCATGCAGCAGATCATGCCAATGATTCAGCCGGCACAGAATCAAGATCCGTTGGTAGGCATACGCCAGCAAGAGCTTGAAAACGCGCAGGTGGAAATTCAACGTAAAATGATGAATGATCAAATGGATTTCCAGATTGATCAGGCCAAGCTGCAACAGGCTTACGAGTTGGCGCAACAGCGGCAAGGGCTGCAAGAGAACATTGCGGATGCACGAAACGATGTAAACATCTACCGCATCAACACACAGGCAGCATTGTCGAGAAACAAATGATTCAAGCATTGATAGGTCCGATTGCCTCTTTAGCCGGCACATGGTTGGAAGGTAAGGTTGAAAAGACCAAGGCTGAGACGGGTGCAAAGGTTGCCAAGGCCAAGGCTGAAGCCGTCATCATGGAGAAGAAAGCCACGGGTGAGATTGATTGGGATCTTGAAATGGCTCGTGGAAGTCAGTCGTCTTGGAAGGACGAATGGCTTGTAATCTTGTTCTCGGTCCCACTCATATTGAGCTTTATTCCGGGGATGGAGGGTGTAGTAGCAAATGGTTTTGAACAGTTGGATAAGATGCCCGACTGGTATCAGTATTCCCTTGGTGTTATTGTTGCTGCTTCTTTTGGCGTACGTAGTGCTACCAAGTTTTTTGGTAAGAAGTGATGATTATGTGGGATATGCACAATCGTACCACCTCACAACAAGCGGAGAAGAACCGTGGCCGAAGTCACAATGGAAAGATTTCTGCGTTGGAAGATACTTCCTCGCTTAATGATGGTTATGATGTCAATATCGGCTTGGCGAGTAGTGGAGTGGTTTATGACATTGCCAGACCCTACGCCAGCGCAAGCCGGGTTAGTGAGTGTAGTCACGGGGGCCATGACAGGTGCATTTGCGGTCTGGCTGGGGCACGAAAAAGAGAAGGTTAAGTAGATGGCACGACCACGTATTAGGCAGTTTGCAGGTGACCTTGGTATAGGTTACGGTAAAGCCAAGAATCTTGTTGAGGAGGGCCGACGGCGCAAGGATGGCGGTTCTCAGGTATTGGAGAGTAACATGAACAAGATGCAGACGAAGGTAGACAAGGTAGCCAAGGGACTGAAGAAAGCGTCAAAGACGCATGCGAGTCAGGCCGAGACCTTGGATTCTGTTGAGTTTCAGATGGGTGGTTCTAGCACCCTTTCGAGCATTCAAAACGAGGTTGATAAGATAAACAAGTCTTTCAGAGATGAGGCTGCGCGCGTAGGTCGTATGGCTGACATCGTGACGAAAGACACGGAAATCGATGTCGATAAAGAAGATGAGAAGAAAAACAAAGGCGAAAGCACTGACGGAAGAGGTGGAGTTTCTGGTCGTTCTACTAACCAGACACCGAAGCGTAAAAGTAGAGCTATGGGCGGAGTAGAGGTTGATATGCCTTCGCAAGCCCGTGGTGCGGGTGCCGCGATCAGGGGCACTAAGTTTTCAGGAGTGTACTAGTGGCAAATGGTTACTATGGGATGTCGTTTGAAGATCGGGGACCGAGTCCGATTCCTCAAGACCGTCCTCTTGTTGGGGGCACAACAAACGTAATTGACTTGTCTAGTCAGACCCCAGAGGTCGCTATAAGCAGTGACGAGCAGGATGATTATCAGCAGTTTTTGACCACCACGGGCCGTTCCGATTTTAATCCATACGGTGACGCGGGTATTTTTGGAGCAAAAGCTGACTACAGAAATCAGCTTTCTCCACAGCGAATTGCCCAGTTAAACAGACAAGCCTTTGATCAATACCGGGGTCTTGTAAGTGGTCAAGGGACTCAAAGAGGTGGCAGAGGTCCGCGTGTTCCAGGTTATGCTCCTGCACTAAATATAGGCTCGGACACCCCTATGGGGCGAGTTGCTGTCAGGCCCACCACACCTCGTGGAGGAATTGCTGGTTTAGCGAGTTTCATCCCCGGTGTTAGTATTATTCAAGGTCTTTTAGGTGGCGGAAACAGATTAAGAACGCTTGACGACATGGGCGTGAACTACAGCACAGAGGGTGTTGATGCTGCAATGGGCACGGCTCCTGTTCAAGCTGCACCAAGTACTGTTACACCTGTTACACCTGCTACAACATCGATGCCCTCAATCAGTGATGTGTTCACCCCTTTTACCACGGATGCTCAAGGGGCAAGCGGTGCAGTAGACTATGATGGTTATCCAGAAATGTATGATCCATTTGCCGTTCGAGGAACGGTAGATCGTGGTATCTTTGAGTCAGATGACGAAGCTGCTGCCTTTGAAGAATTGACTGGGGTGCAAACTCAAGTTCCTGTTACAGCGGCAGAAATCTTGGCGACACCTCCTGTCTCGCGTCTTGTACCAGAGTCTACCTATCGTCCGATATTTACTGATGACGTGATGACAACACCTCCTGTTGTTTCGGACAACAGGGTTGTTCAAACGCGTAAAGGACGAATTCCTAACTACATCCCTAATCTAGAAGCACCCGCTACTGCTTCCAGAGAGTCGGTGCTTAGTTCAGCAACGGATAGGCTTGGGGGAGCTATAGATGAGTTTGAAGATGTAGCCCAGCGCATGGAGTTTTTCCAGGACGCGTATGATGAGCTTTATCCAGATCGTCTCTCGGCAACAATTCCGACTTCAACAGCCCCAACAGATTTGACAGCGGGAGTGGGGGAAGAACTTTTGGGAACCAGATTGGCGGCACCTATAGACAGGTCGGATGACCCTGCTTTTGCAAGAGTGCTTCAATCCATGCTTAAACCGACTGATGTCGCACAAATGAGAGAACGAGATGCTCGAATTGACGCTATAAGGATTCCACTTATAGCGCAGGGCGTACCTCCTGCGCTGGCTTTGAAAAGGGCCAGAGAGCAGGTAGGCGGCTAAATGGATATCGTTGATTTTCTTTCAAGGTATCAGAAAACCTTGCAAACTCGAGTAGATGATATTAGCTTATCAATAACCAGTGGTGGTGCTTCTGACATGGAAGCCTACCGTGCGATGGTAGGTGAGATTCAGGGCATCACTTATTCAATCGAAGAGTTACGCGCCCTGCTAAAAAAGGTGAATTATGACGACGCTTCTAGTCCCTGATCACGTCCTCCGGCAGCAGCAAGCCAAGAAAAAAGCTGAAGAAGAAGCCTCCAAGAAACCCATGACAGACAGAGTCCCGCAGCCCACAGGCTGGCGGATTCTTGTTATGCCTTATCAAGGTAAAGCTAAAACCGAGGGTGGAATATACGTTCCCGACCAAGCCAAGGACCGAGAGGCACGAGCTACTGTTGTAGCTTATGTTGTGAGGTTAGGACCACTGGCATATCAAGATCCAGACAAGTTTGGCCCTGATTCCGCACCGTGGTGCCAAGAAGGCGACTGGGTTTGTATTGGTCGCTACGCCGGATCGCGCTTCCAGATAGAAGGTGGCGAGGTTCGCATCATCAATGACGATGAAGTCATTGCAACAATCGTCGATCCTGACGATATCAAGACATACGGAGCATAGTATGCAAAACGATCTTGCTGAAAAAGAAGAACTTGAAGTTGAAGTAGAAGAGCAACAAGTTGAAGTTCCCGTTGATCAGGCAGAGGCCGAACAAGATGCGGGGGCAGAGACAAAAGAAGATGAATTAGAACAATATTCTGAATCTGTTCAGAAACGAATCTCAAAGCTAACGAACAGGTTTCGAGAAGAAGAACGTCAGAGGCAAGCTGCGCTTGAGTACGCGGAAGCTGTCAAAGAGCAGAACGATGAGCTTCGTGCTCGAATTGACAAACTAGACCAGTCCTATGTGGGAGAGTTTGGGAACCGAGTTGAGTCAGATGCCGTTGCGGCTAAAGAAGCGTACAAGAAAGCCTATGACGAAGGCAACGCTGATGCGATGTTTGAAGCGCAACAGCGAATTAGTCAGATTGCTTTGGAGCAAGCTCGGTACGAAGAAGCCAAGCGCCGAAACGAAGAACGACAAACGCAGCCTGTCAAAGAGGCGGCACCACAGTCACAAGCACAAGCTCGACAGCCCGCACAACCGGACCCGAAGGCCGAAGCTTGGGCATCTAAAAACGATTGGTTTGGCAACGATCAAACCATGACTTACGCAGCTTTCGGTATTCATCGCCAACTTATTGAAGAAGAGGGGTTTGACCCCACCTCAGATGAGTATTATAGTGAACTTGACAAACGTGTTCGCACGGAGTTCCCGCAGAAGTTTGCGGAAACAAAGCGCGATGCTGGACCTAGAGTCGCTTCTGCTGGGTCCACGGCTTCAAAGTCGTCGTCAAAGGGGCGCAGAACAGTCAAACTGACTCCATCGCAGATTGCGATTGCGAAACGATTGAATGTTCCGCTCGAGGAATATGCCAAGTACGTAAAGGAGTAAGACATGGCTGAAAGAACTACACGCGAATCAAAGAGTCGCGCAAACACCCAGCGGCGCAAGCCCTGGACTCCGCCTTCCAAGTTAGAGGCACCTGAAGCACCGGCTGGTTACCAGCATCGTTGGGTCAGAACCCACATCCGTGGTGAAGACGATAAAACCAACGTACACGCAAAGCTCCGTGAGGGGTGGGAACCGGTACGTGCTGACGAGTACCCCGATCTTGCAAATCGCTATCCAGTGATTGAGGAAGGCAAGGATGCTGGAATTATCGGCGTAGGCGGCTTAATGCTGTGTCGTATTCCAGAGGAAACGGTCGAAGAAAGAACTGAATACTATCGGGAACAGACCCGCAATCAGATGCGTTCCGTTGACGAAAACCTTATGAGGGAACAACATCCCTCGATGCCTATCCACAACGATAGGCAAAGTCGTGTAACTTTCGGAGGAAAAGACTCCTCCTAACCTAATGAGGTAGAGCAATGGCAAACTCAAATGTTGCCTTCGGCATGAAGCCGATTAATACCGCAGGTAGCACACCAGCTACTTCCGGTACTAATGCGTATCACATTAAGTCAGATGCAAGCGCGATTTTTCAAGGTTCTCCGGTTATCGCAACTAATGACGGCACCATTGCTGTCTCCAGTTCTGCTTCCGGTGATACCTTGAAATTTATCGGCGTGTTTGCTGGCTGTGAATACGTAGACGCGACCAGCGGTAAGAAGAAGTTTTCGAACACTTGGCCTGGGTCGGGAAGTGCGAACACAAATTTCGACATAATTGCGAATGTGTACGACAATCCGATGCAGCGATTCATTGTTTGTTCGGACGCGTCCCTTACTGACAAAGCGACAGCAATCGCCGCCATTTTCGAGAGCGCTGAGTTCTCGGCTGAGTCTAGCAAAGGCGCAGCAAATGGTAATACAACCACTGGTATTTCGACAGCACAGCTAGATGTGTCAACCGTAGATGCTGCTGATCTTTCGCACCCGCTGAAGATCGTAGGTATTATGGATGATCCAGAAAACGCTGACTTCACCGCTGCCGGCATTCCGCTGATTGTGATGATCAACAACCACGCCCTTACAGCACCTGCCACTGGCGGATCTGCTGAAGGCGGAATCTCGTAAGGAGGGTAGTGAGTTATGGCTATTTCTCGCGCACAACTCGCCAAAGAACTTGAGCCTGGTCTCAATGCCCTCTTTGGCATGGAATATGGTCGCTACGAGGGTCAGCATGCTGAAATCTTCGACACCGAAGGCTCCGACCGAGCATTCGAAGAAGAGGTCATGCTGTCAGGTTTTGGTGCCGCACCCGTTAAAAACGAAGGCGCTGGAATCTCGTTCGATGACGCAAACGAGGCGTATACCGCACGGTATACCCACGAGACCGTCGCAATGGGTTTCTCGATCACCGAGGAAGCTGTTGAGGACAACCTGTACGACCGTCTGGCATCACGTTACACCCGTGCCCTCGCTCGTTCGATGGCTCACACAAAGCAAGTTAAGGCCGCTTCCGTCCTTAACAACGCTTTCACCGCAGGCGCAACTGCCGGCGGCGACGGTGTAGCACTCTGTGATGCTTCGCATCCGCTTACCAGTGGTGGCACTTTCAACAACGAGCCATCAGTAGCAGCCGACCTTAACGAGACTTCTCTTGAAGACGCTCTTATCAGCATTGCTGGTTTCGTCGATGAGCGTGGCCTTGTTATCGCACTGCGTGGCATGAAGATGATTATTCCACGTCAGCTTCAGTTTATTGCTGAACGCTTGCTGGTATCGAACCTTCGTGTTGGAACTGCCGACAACGATGTTAATGCTATTAAGAGCATGGGCATGCTGCCGGAAGGTTATGTAGTCAACGACTACCTGACCGACACTGATGCGTTTTTCATCAAGACGGACGCACCAAACGGCCTCAAGCACTTTGAGCGTATGCCTTTGTCAACCAATATGGACCCGGACTTCGACACCGGTAACATGCGGTTCAAGGCTCGTGAGCGTTATTCGTTCGGCTTCTCAGACCCGCGTTGCGTATTCGGTTCACCCGGCGCGTAACGAAGGGGAAAAATCCTCCCCGACTGGGGGCCGCGATTGCGGCCCCCTTTTTTTTAGAGTATTATAGATACGTCCCTGACAGATCCGAGGTGGGTCTGACACTAGCCAAGACAGGAGTACCAAATGGCTAATACTACTTTTTCAGGTGCAGTTCGTTCGAAAGGCGGCTTCACCTCTGTAAGTGAAAACTCTACTACTGGAGCATTCACCACTCTTTCAAGCATCAGTTCTACTGGTGTGTCCTCCTTTGATGCGAACACAATGGCTGTAGAGGCCGGCACCGGCATTACAACCGGCTCTGGCACCGTTTATCGCAGTTCCGTACAGCGTATGGGCGGCATCATCACTACCCGTATTCTTATTGACCTTACAGGTCTGCGCTCAACCGGCTCTGGTGATATCATCGGGGTTAACGGTACGGCACTGGTTTGTCACATTGGTCAGATCACAGCCGCAAAGAACGGCACTATCTTGACAGGTAGCATGGAGTGTTTTGAGGCACCTGCTGGCGGCGATCCGGATATCAACATTCATTCCGCGACAGAAGGCACGGGTGTTGAGGATGGAGCAATCGCTGATTTGACCGAGACACTTCTGGTTAATGCAGGCGATGCAACGATTGGCAGCAAAGTGTACTTCACCGGAGTTCCGGCTGCGGATGAGTTCCTTTACCTGACAACAGGTGCGGCCACTGATGCCGATTATACTGCGGGCAAACTCTTCATCGAGATGATGGGCTACGAAGCCTAGTAAGGAAGTTTGAAATGGCAAGTTCCATTATTGCTAAAACGGCGACCTCTACAGGAACATTGCTTGGCGGAAGAACTCGACTCAAGTCGTTTGTCATTAGAAGTGCAAGCAGTGGTAGCCCTGCTGCTGTTTTCAGAAGTGGTGGAGGGTCTGGTACGACCCTATTAACCATGACTTTTGTGGCAGGAGATGACACTCAGATCACTGTTCCAGATCATGGGATAATTTTCGAAGACGGTTGTCACGTAACACTGACGAATGTTGATTCGATAACTGCATTCTTTGGGTAGCGTCATGGCACGTAAACCCAGCAAGATGCCGCCAAGAAACAAAAAGAATTTCCGCCCCACAAAAGCTGGGGCGGGAATGACTGAGGCTGGGGTAAAGGCATATCGCCGTGCAAACCCTGGTAGCAAACTCAAGACAGCAGTGACGGGTAAAGTCAAGAAGGGTAGTAAGGCTGCGAACAGACGCAAGTCTTTCTGCGCTCGTTCTGCGGGACAAATGAAGAAGTTTCCAAAGGCTGCAAAAAACCCGAACAGCCGGCTACGTCAGGCACGGCGGAGGTGGAAATGCTAGATGAAAAAACTTTGGTTAAAGCCGGCCTTGTTACTTTTGGGGGCGTGGCTCTTTCTCTTGTGGTTTGGATCCTCACGACACTGATAGAGGTCGATAAGCGCACGGCGGTCATTGTCGTCAAGGTTGAATCCAATCACAAAATGTTGACCCCCTTATGGGAAGATTACGTTCGGAGACAAAGAAATGGCGATGTCGCGTGGTTCAATGAGGCAGCAGATAACCAAGCCCCCACAAAAGAAAAAATGGACCAAGGCTCGTAAGGGAAAAGTAAATTGCAAACGGCCTAAAGGGTTTAGTGAAAAAGCGTATTGCGCCAGTAAGAGGAAACGAAGGAATGGCTAAAGATGCATGCTATCACAAAGTTAAAGCGAGATATCGCGTTTTCCCGTCGGCGTACGCAAGCGGCGCCATTGCGAAATGCAGAAAAGTCGGTGCAGCCAACTACGGAACCGGCGGTAAAAAGAAGAAAAGCAAACGAGCAGACGGAGGAATCGAGCTTACAGAAGGCACAAGACAAAAATCAAAAAGACCTTTTCGAGGGAAGGCTGTAGAGGGGACTGCGGTGGCTCGTGGTTGTGGCGTTGTCATGGGTGACCGGCGCAAACGAACCAAGGGCGCAGTCACACAGTCTTGATTCATGTCTTTCTGCTGTTCGTATTTGTTGAAACGGGTGAAGAACGTAAGTTGGTTAGTAATGACATGTATTTTCGTTCTGTTGATGAGTGCGTGTACTTTGCACAACGGCTGCACAAGCAAGGACAGAAAATCACATCTTACTGTTTGCCGGCAATGGTAGATAAAGATACGAAAGTGTACTGATGGATCCAGTATCTGCAATGGCGACTGCTTCAGCAGCCTTTGGCGCGCTAAAGAAAGGCTTTGCCATAGGCCGGGACATAGAGGCTATGGCCTCGGATCTTTCGCGCTGGATGGGCGCACTGTCTGACCTTGATCAGATGGAAAAAGAAGCAAAGAACCCTCCTATTTTTAAAAAGCTGTTTGGTGGTCAAAGCGTTGAGCAAGAGGCCATAACGACTTTTGCCAACAAGCAAAAGGCACAGCAGCAGCGTTATGAGCTACAGCAGTGGATTTCTTTGACAATGGGCAAGTCAAAATGGGATCAACTCGTTGCAATGGAAGGACAAATAAGAAAGAGGCGCAAGGAGACTTTGTATCGTCAACGTGAACGCCGCCGTAAATTTGTGGAAATTGTAGCGTGGATTTTAGTTTCTGGAGTTGGCCTCGCGGCTTTGACTGCTTTTATTTTACTGCTAAAGTCTCACTCAGCTAGTGCTGATCAAATGGTCACTTGTCGTAAGGTGAAGTGTGAAAAGCTAGAAAACAGAGAAATAATTTGTGTGTTCCGAGGTGCGAACAATACGATAGAGTCTCAGTTTTTTCAGTATCTGGAGTTTGTGCCGAATGAGTATCAGTGCAAGTACGACCCTAACGCGAAGAAAGACATGACCATACAAGAAAGTCTTGAACAAATACGAAAGTCGAGAGACTAAGATGGCTGTACGTAAAACCAAAAAAGGATTGGCGTTAAAGCGCTGGTTTAAAGAGGACTGGAAAGATGTACGCACTGGCAAGGCGTGTGGCAGAAAGAAGGGCGAAAAACGCGGCACTCCTTATTGCCGTCCTTCCAAACGCGTTTCTTCTAAAACTCCTAAGACATCGTCAGAAATGACAGCGGCTGAAAAGCGTAGTAGAATCAGTCAAAAGAAACGCATTGGTCAGCCTGCCGGTAAGCCGCGTCGTGTGAAAGCAGTGAGAAGGAAAAAGAAGTAATGGCTCTAAAAGACATACCCCCAGGTAACAAAGGTCTGCCTAATTTACCAACTCCCGTCAGAAATAAAATGGGGTTTAAAAAGAAGGGCGGGACAGTGAAGGCCAAGGATGGCAAATTTATGTGTGCACCGCGTAAGGAAATGGCCGGTGCTGGGCAGATGCCCACCAGAAAGGCGTAAGGAGAAGCAAGATGGCAATGAAAAAAAAGAAAAAAGGCATGAAGCGCGGCGGCGTTGCTAAGAAAAACATGGGCGGCACCATGAAGAAAAAAGGCATGAAGCGTGGTGGCGTTGCTAAGAAAAACATGGGCGGCGCCATGAAGAAAAAAGGCTATGCTCGTGGCGGTGCTAAACGGAAATAAGGATACGTAAAACGTGGCATTTCTTCAAAGTAACATCCCGCACTTCAAGTGTTGGGTGCGAAGGGAGTATACCTGCAATCATGACGACCACCACGGGGACTTCCTTCACGCGATGGCAATAGCCGTCACAGCGATGCCAAATCGCTGCTTGAGTTTTCAAACTATCTTTACCGGTTGTGAGGTGGACGACACCGGTGAAGACAACGTCCACGGGGGCGCAATGTGGGCAAGGATGCCCATAACAGCATTAGTAGGAGATACACCGTTAGACGAGTGGCCTGATCCCATGCCTGTTCATTATGCACAGCCTTGGGATTGCATGTCGCACACACATGCGGTGTATGTATTAGACAGGGCACAGCCTTGTCCCTGGTTGGCAAAAGTAGACGGTGAGATGTATCCGGCGAAGTATTATTTTACGGTGGACTACACTGAGAGTGAGGTGGCGGATGATCCGGCGCAGCATAAACAGAGTCATGTTCTCGAGTTGTTGGATGCGGGCAAATGGACTGGAAACATAATAGCGTTGCCGAATAACAGAGTAAGAGTGACACATCCGGCATGGTTTGAAACAGGAGAAGGTGCGCCTGATTTCAGGCCATCTCAACATATCCATTACTCCAAGTCTGATTTGGACTATACTCTGGATGTGAATCAGATCTTTGACAATCTGTACGCGGAGGACGAAAAATGACTACATCAGGTTCAAGGGACTTTGATCTCGACGTAGCTGAGATCATAGAAGAGGCATATGAGCGGTGCGGCCTTGAGGTTCGCACAGGTTACGATGCGCGTACGGCTCGGCGTTCTTTGAACCTAATGTTCGCGGATTGGGCAAACAGAGGTCTAAATCTATGGACAGTCAAACAAGCGACACAGTCTTTGACCTCTGGAACAGCTACCTATACTTTTGATGCAACACACACGGACTTGCTTGAGGTAGTTCTCCGTCGAAGCAGTACAGACTTTCAGCTAGCTCGTATGTCTAGAAGTGAATACCTGCATCTACCAAACAAAGATCAGACAGGAAGACCAAGTCAGTTTTTCTATAACAGGCAGGTTTCCCCCGAGGTAACGCTGTGGCCTACGCCGGACAGTTCTAGTGACAGTCTTGTGTATTACTATGTACGGCGCATCGAAGATGCGGATGCTTTAGTTAACACCACAGACGCGCCGTTTCGGTTTCTACCGTGTATGGTGGCGGGGCTTGCTTACTACACGGCGTTGAAGAAAGCGCCGGAACGTGTGCAGCTTTTGAAGGTTGTGTATGAAGAAGAATTCCAACGCGCAGCCGACGAAGACGAAGACCGCGTAGCTCTAAAGCTACAGCCTAGTATGCAATACCTGAGAGTGAACTAATGGCACGGTTCGCATCAGGCAAAGATGCATATGGCATTTCTGACAGGTCTGGTTTTAGGTACAGACTACGTGACATGGTTACGGAGTGGAATGGATCTAAGGTTGGCAACGATGAGTTTGAGTCAAAACATCCTCAACTAGAGCCAATACGAGTGGGGCCGGACCCGCAAGCGCTTCATGACCCACGTCCTGATCAGCGTACAGAAGTGTCGATTGCTAGATTATTAATAGCAAATCCCTTCTTGTCAGGGGCATCGGGATCAGCAGTTATCACTGTTATCGAGCCATCTCATGGACGTTCGTCCTCAGATACGGTAAGATTCCGCAAGACGGAGGGCTTTGATGGATTTACAAGCACGGTTTTGGAGAGCGGTTCGGGTTATTCGATCACTGTTGTGGACACCGACACGTATACCTTCACAGCCACATCCGGAACCGCAACAGCAGGTGGTCAACGCGGGGGTGGTGAAAATGCGACCTCCGGCCCAGTGACACTGGAGAAGTAGATGGCGTACACTTTTGCACAGTTGAAGACAGCGATACAGGAGTACACTGAAAACACAGAAACAGCTTTTGTCTCGAACATCGATGATTTTATTCGATCTACTGAAGATCGCATATTCTATCTAGTAGATCTTGAGTTGTTCCGTAAGAACGCTACGAGTGCCGTATCTCAAAACGATCCGTTCTTGTCGTTGCCTACAGATTTCCTAGCATCATTTTCGTTGTCTATTACAAATAGCAGTTCAAAAGAATTCCTGTTGCAGAAGGATGTAAACTACATACAGGAGTACAATCCAAATTCTGCAACAACAGGCACCCCTAAGTATTACGCTAGGTTCGATTTGAACAACGTGATTCTAGCGCCGACTCCAGACAGCAACTATGTCTGTGAGTTTCATTACTTTTACAGACCAACCTCTTTGACTGCCGGCGCAGATAGCGGCACAACATGGTTAAGCACCAATGCTCCGAATGCCTTGCTTTACGGTTCGTTATACGAAGCGTATATTTACATGAAGGGTGAGCCTGACATGCTGCAAATGTATGAGAAGCAGTTTACCGAAGCCTTGTCCAGGTTGAAGGATCTTGCAGAGGCGAGAGAGAATAGCGATGCGTATCGCAGGGGATTGCCAGACCGGCCCCGCACATAAGGAGTAGAACATGGCTACATCTAATGCGGCAACAAACTATCTAGAAAGACGGTTGTTGCACTTCATCTTTAAGAACAACTCGCTGAGTTTCTCTTCGCCGGGTGACAGCATCTATATTGGGCTGGCTACAGCCGTATCTGCCGCTGAGACTGGATCAGTAACGGAAGCAGACTTCACCAATTATGCAAGAGTGCAGGTTACAGCAGCAAACTGGACGACGATAGGCGCTGATTCCACAGACACACAGACAGCCACCAATGCGGCAAACATTGATTTTGCTGCGGCGGGGACCACCACAGCGGATACAATAACTCACGCCTTTATCGCGGACGCATCTTCTGGTGGAAACATATTGTTTGTTGGCGCGTTGGATGCCAGCAGAACAATCGATGATGGAGACATTTTCCGGATTAACGCAGGGAATCTAGTGATCGAGTTGAAGTAATGGCACTTGTACTCAAAGATAGGGTTAAAGAATCGACCGCTACCACCGGCACTGGCACTTATACATTAGCCGGTGCCGTTACTGGTTTTGAGGCGTTTTCGTCTATCGGTAACAGCAACACAACGTATTACGTTTGTACAGACGGCACTGATTTTGAAGTTGGCATTGGCACCTATACAGCTAGTGGCACAACGCTGGCGCGTACCACCATCCTAGAGTCCAGCAATTCCGACTCTGCGGTAAGCTGGGGTGCGGGATCAAAGACAATCTTTTGTTCTCAACCTGCCGAAAAAGCAGTATTTCTCGATGCGAGTGGCAATATCATAGCGGCCAACGGCAGCGCTCTTACGGCGTTGAACGCTAGTAATCTTGCCAGTGGCACCGTAGCTAACGCACGACTTGATGCAGAATTGCAAGCACTCGCTGGTCTAACCTCCGCAGCAGATAAAGGCATTCAATTTACCGGCTCTGGCACCGCAGCTACATATGATCTAACTACTGCTGGTAAGGCGCTTCTTGACGACGCAGACGCAAGCGCACAGCGCACGACTCTTGGTCTGGCTATCGGCAGTGACGTTCAGGCGTATGATGCTGAACTCGCCGCACTCGCTGGCCTGACCTCTGCGGCAAACAAGGGTATTCAGTTCACCGGCTCCGGCACTGCGGCAACGTATGATTTGACCGCTGCTGGTAAGGCGCTTCTTGACGATGCCGATGCAAGCGCACAAAGATCAACTCTTGGTCTTGGAACCGCTGCTGTTACCGCCACGGGCATTAGCAACGGTAATGTGCCGGTATTCACAAGCGGCGCTGCCGACAACGACTTTTTGCGGATTGACGGCACATCTATCGAAGGTCGCTCGGCGTCAGAGGTTTTATCAGACATCGGCGGCCAAGCCAGTCTGACATTCGGAATCAGCAACACAAATGCCGTCAAGATCGACAGCAGTTCAGTGGCTGACGATGAGTACGCTAGGTTTACGGCCAGCGGATTAGAAAGCCGGTCAACGGCAGAAGTCTTGTCCGACATTGGTGGCCAAGCTGCCCTGACATTTGGCATCTCAAATACAAACGCGGTTAAGATTGATAGCTCGTCTGTAGCCGATGACGAGTATGCACGGTTCACTGCAAACGGATTAGAAAGCCGGTCAACGGCAGAAGTCTTGTCCGACATTGGTGGCCAAGCTGCTTTGACGTTTGGAATATCAAACACTAACGCGGTGCAGATCGACAGCGCATCTGTTGCTGACGATGAGTTCGCTAGATTTACTGCAAACGGATTAGAAAGCCGAAGCGTGTCGGAGGTCAGGTCCGATATTGGTTTGGGGACTGCGGCGGTGTTAGATACAGGTATATCAAACACTAACGTGCCTAAGTTTACATCTGGCGTTGCCGACGATGACTTTTTACGAGTGAACGGAACAGCTATTGAGGGTCGGTCTGCCTCTGAAGTGCTGTCCGATATTGGTGCAACAACCGCGACAGCGGCAGCAGACGAGGCGACGGCTCTTGCGATTGCGCTTGGCTGATGGAGATTTAGATGGCTAATACATTTAAAGTTGTAACCAAGGCTGGGGTTACCACCCTTGATGTCATCTATACGGTGGCAGGCTCGACTACGACAGTCATACTTGGATTGGTGCTTGGCAACACTACAACCAGTCAAGTTACCGCGACGGTGACTTTAAACACAGACACTGGAAATCGTTCTGGTGCTAACAACGAAGCCAACCAGGCGGTTGAGTTAATAACCAATGCGCCTATACCTGCCGGTTCTTCTTTGGAATTGTTGGCGGGTAATAAGGTCGTTCTTGAAGCCACAGACGAGATAAAGGTTTCTGCATCAGGCGCTACGGATGTGTGCTTGTCAATTATGGAGATCACCTAATGCCCTATATTGGTCAGCAGACAGCAGATAATTTTCAAAGCACAGTAGCAGTACAGCGGTTCAATGGTGATGGCAGCGATACCACATTCACCCTGACCACTGCTGTATCATCTGTGCAGGATGTCCTTGTGTCTGTTGACGGTGTTGTCCAAGACACTGCTGCATACACTATTCCTGATGGCACTACGCTGACATTTACTGCTGCCCCGTCGAGTGGCACCGGCAATATCTTTGTGAACTACCTTGCTCCACAGGGTGCAACAATCACCCCTGCTGCTGAGAACAAGGGCAACTTCAAGGGTGGTGGCCTGTTCCGTACCAACGCACAGTCGTTGACAGCAAATACAACCATCCTTGCAACTGAGAACGCAAACGTGACTGGCCCGTTTACTGTAGGCAGTGGCGTAACCCTGACCGTTGAAAGCGGCGGGACATTGGTGACGCTATGAGTGTATTGAAGGCAGATACCATCCAGAGTACTGGTGGCGGTGCGGCTACGCTGACGAAGCAGAGTGCGGCTAAGTCGTGGATATTTTATCAGCAAAGTTCTACTGCTATTAAAGGCTCTTTTAACATTTCATCTGTAACCGACTCTGCAACGACAGGCATTGGAACAGTAAACTTCACCAACGCTATGTCTGACGCATTTTATTCTGTTGCTGGTATGAGTGGTAACGTAACTGTATTTGAGACTAGCGCAACAAGTGGTGGAGTATCTTCATCTGCTCGTTCCGGTGGGAGTTCTTCTGCATTCATATTTAGTTGCGTAAATGAATCCGGTACAAAAGTAGATAACGCAGATGTAAGTTTGACGGCACACGGAGACCTCGCATGAGTGAAGTAAAGACAAACAAAATCTCCAGCCTTGCGAGTAACAACGACATCACCCTCGACCCTGATGGCACGGGCGATGTAGTAGTTGCGTCGGGTAACGTGGGGATTGGCACATCTTCGCCAAACAACCTCCTGACCTTGCAAAGTAGCGGTTCGACAAAACTAAATCTACGACACACTGCTAGCGGCGATGATTACGGCTATATATTCCGCACTACTGGTGCAACCACCAATGACTTGATTGTGGAAAGCGAAGTCAATGGCACGGCAACAGAACGCCTCAGAGTGGGTTCGTCGGGCAACGTGCTGGTGGGCAAGACGGCAAATAACTCAACGGATGTTGGTGCAAATATTCGTGCAGACAAAAGTTTCTTTACGTCTAGTGGACAAGAGGCTCTGGTACTAAACCGTAATAGTTCCGATGGCACTATTTTAGAATTTAGGCAAGCAAACGGCACGAAGGGGAGTATTGGAACTGAAAGCAACGGAGACTTTGTAATTGATGGTGCGGGAAATCACGCTGGTATTCGATTTGTAAGCGATAGCTTAACGCCCCGTTACGCTGGAAATGATTATGACAATGGTATTGATTTGGGCAAAAGCGATGCACGTTTTGATGATGTCTTTGCAACAAATGGCACTATCCAGACATCCGACCAAAACGAAAAGCAGGACATTGCCAGCCTGACTACAGCCGAAATTACGGCAGCAAAGGCCATCAGCAAGCTGTTCAAGACATTTAAGTGGAAAGACAAGGTTGCAGCAAAAGGCGATGCAGCCCGTACACACTCCGGCGTTATTGCACAAGAGGTGCAGACCGCAATGTCTGACGCTGGCCTTGACGCAAGCAAGTATGCGTT
>VMHT01214053.1_pt1 | contig 28698 bp, 24 predicted proteins | sample 4693611 | NCBI WGS metagenome assembly VMHT01 (sample SAMN12280063, study PRJNA550983) | marine metagenome | isolation source: seawater sampled from same location over 5 years 0.02-0.2 micron viral filtrate | place: USA: collected off the coast of southern California halfway between the port... ... | reverse complement strand
GAATATAGCAATGCTAACTTTCATACCGCACAATTATTTGTAACCGGTTTTGCAATTAAAAATGGCAACCTATTGATCAAGTTAGATATAAATCCAACCGATTGTAAAGCTAAGGAAGCCTGCGGTGTAGCCCAATCGGAAGAGCTGAGTGTAAATGAATGTGCTCCCGGCGGGGGCTGCTGTTAATTTATTTTTTATGAAAAACGTACTTGTACTGTGTACCGGAAATTCCTGCAGAAGCCAGATGGCACAAGGATATTTAGAGCATTTTGCCAAATCGCGTGCTAATATTTATAGCGCCGGAATTGAAACTCACGGCTTAAATACAAAGGCGGTCGCCATTATGAAGGAGGATGGAATAGATATTTCCAGCCATACCAGCAACCACGTAGATGAATATGCTGCTATAGAGTTTGATTTTATCATTACCGTTTGTGATCACGCAAATGAAAATTGCCCGTTTATTCCTTCAAAAAGAGCGGTAAAGTTACATCAAAACTTTACAGATCCCTCTAAAACAGAAGGTTCAGAAGAAGAAATTCAGGAAGCTTTTAGAAACACCAGGAATCAAATAAAAGACTGGTGTGAGAAATTTGTGAATGACAATCTATAAAACAAAAAATGCTGTTTGGTGTTCCCAAACAGCATTTCAATAAGTCCTATCTAAAAATATTTTTAATTATTCTGGCTTAATTCTACAAGCGCAGATTTAATAGACTCTTCACCTTCTAATGCCTGAAAAGCCATATTTTTTCCTAATGGATCGGCGAGGCACATTACTAACAAAAATGCCACATCATCACGAGATATTTCACCACGTTCCTTTAGTTTTGGTGCTAATTTTACTTTAGCAAGTCCCATATCGTCGGTAAGCCTTCCTGGCTGTACAATAGTGTAAACAATTCCACTGTCTACAAGATAATCATCGGCTTCTTTTTTCGCTCTTAGATAATGCTCAAGATCGCCCCCTTCTTCTGGCTTATCGGTTCCCATAGCGCTAAGCATAATAAACTTCTTTACGTTATGCTTTTTGGCTGCATCTACCATTTTTTTTGCGCCTTCCTGGTCTACTGCGGTTGTCTTTTCCGGGCCAGTACTACCACCAGAACCAGCAGCAAAAATGACACGATCTATTCCTTTAAAAGCGTGGTCTATTTCGCCTTCAAGATCTGCCATTACACTTTCTACATCCATATCGTCAAAGATTTGCTTCTGCTCCTCTTTACGAATCATGGCAACGGGTTTAAAATTTTCGGTATTATTTAAAATTTCAATAACCCTTTTTCCTGTTTGTCCGGTTGAACCGGCTATTAGTATCTTTTCCATTTCTAACTTTAATTTTATCAAATTCAAGATAAGGATGAATTAAAAACCTTCATAATGAAAGCTTCAGAATAACATGAAATTAACAGCTTAATGTTTTAAATTGAATTTCTCTTCAAGCTCTTTCTGAAACTCTTCCATCACTGGTTTTACGGTACTTTCAGGCAAATCGGCGATTCTTATATACATCAGTCCGTCTACGGCGTTATTAAAAAGCGGATCTACATTAAACGCCACAACTTTTGCATTTTGTTTGATATATTTTTTGATCAACACCGGCAGCCGCATATTTTCGGGCTCAATTTCATCTATAATTTTATCGAACTTGTTTAAGTCAGCTTTACTGGCATCAAAAACGATATCCTTATCGGCATCTTTTAGTTTTACTTTGAATTCTTTTTTCGGCTTAATATACTGTGCGATATAAGGATCGTAGTAATGCGATTTCATAAACTCGATCATTAACGATTTGGAGAAATTAGAAAATTTATTACTGATGCTTACACCGCCAATAAGATATTTATGCTCGGGGAAACGCAAAGTACAGTGCACAATGCCTTTCCAAAGTAAAAACAGCGGCATTGGTTTTTGCTGATAGTCTTTAACAATAAAGGCCCTGCCCATTTCTATAGACTGGCTCATCATTTTATGAAGCTCGGGTTCAAATTTGAAAAGTTCCTGAAGGTAAAATCCATCAATCCCGTGAGTGGCATAAATTTCATTTCCCATTCCCATTCGGTAAGCACCGGCTACTTTTTTGGCCTCATTATCCCATAAAAATAGGTGGTAATAATAATCATCAAATTTATCGAGATCGGTAGCATTGTTAGTGCCTTCGCCAATTGCTCTAAAGGTGATTTCGCGTAATCTACCCAGTTCAGCAACGATATGCGGAATCACTTCTTTTTTAGCCAGAAATACTTCATAATTTTTACTGGACAGTAAACGTTTGTCCATTTTGCGGCAGTTCTCAACCTCTGTTTCCATTAAGATTTCAGCCGTTTCTCCCGCAATCTTTTTAGGGTTTTTCTGAAGTTTTAAAGTCTTTGGAATTTTATCAAATAGATTCTTCTTTTCAAAAACATTGGCTAGCATATAGGTTTTTCGACGTAAAAATGCTGTGAAAGCTTCTATATTAGAGTGTTCTAGTTGGTCTTCTACTGCAATTGGATTGCCAATGCGCACTTTAATTTTTCTCTTTTTTTGTGTGAGCATTTCACTGGGCAGTTTCGCCGTGCGCAATATATCGCTCATAGAAGCTAAGCGGTAGAAAAAAGTAGAGTTTTTGGCGTGAAAATAAATTGGGACTACGGGAACTTTAGCTTTTTGTATAAGTTTCATTGCAGCCGGTTCCCAGGCTTTGTCTACAATTATTTTTTGATCTTTATAAGTAGAAACTTCTCCCGCGGGGAACATTCCCAATGCGTGACCTTCCTTTAGATGGGAGATAGCCTCCTTAATTCCTCCTAAACTCGATTTTGCCTCTTTGTGATCTTCAAAAGGATTAACCGGCATAATATAAGGACGCAGTGGGTCTAAACGATGAAGTAGAAAGTTTGCGATAACCTTATAATCAGGACGTTGATTGAGTAGTAATTTCATCAAGATCATTCCGTCAATTCCGCCAAGTGGATGATTGGAAATTGTAATAAATGCTCCAGATTTCGGAATGCGTTTTAGGTCTTTCTCCGGAATTTCAAAATCGATTTCAAAACCTTCTAAAATGGAATCTATAAAGTCAATTCCGTTGAGGTTTTTGCGCTTTTGGTATTCTTTATTAAGCCGGGAGAGTTTTGTGGTTCTTAAAATTAGCCAACCCATAGAAGTTCCTAAAAATCCCAATTTTTCAAGGTTCATTACTTTGGCTACCTCTCTGGCATTTACAATTCCCATTTTTTGGTTGGTTTAATTAGTTGCAATAAAAAACATTCAATTGCGAGTCACAATTTGAAGGGTGTTATGGGTAAGCTGCTTTAATAAAATTTCTTTGTCTTCTTCAAGACTGGCAATAGCTTCATCATTAAAGTGTCTAATGGTGAACAGTGAAACTCCTGGTACAAAACTTACCTTAAATCTTGCTTTTAAATGTTGAATAAGTTTTTCTAACTGGTTGAATTTATTGTCTACACAAACCGAAAAACTAATGGCAGAATTCTGGATTAAATCTACTTTCATTTGATACTGATGAAAAAGCCTAAAGATCTCACTGATGTTTTCTTCTACCATAAAAGAAAAATCCAGGGTAGAGAGCGATATTAAAACCAGGTCGTTTTTTACAATGAAGCAGGGAATTTCAGGAAAAATTAATGCTCCTTTTCCCACTTTAGTACCTTCACTTTCCGGTTTTAAAAATGGTTTTACAAATAGCGGAATCTCTTTTTGTTGAAGAGGCTGTAATGTTTTCGGGTGAATTACCGAAGCTCCATAAAACGCAAGTTCTATAGCTTCTTCATAGGAAATATGTTGAAGCAATTCTGGATCTTTAAATACCCGCGGATCGGCATTTAAAACCCCGGGCACATCTTTCCAGATAGTCACATTTTCAGCATTTAAACAGTAGGCGAAAATTGCTGCGGTATAATCACTACCTTCTCTCCCAAGGGTGGTGGTAAAGTTATTTGGATCTGAGCCTATAAAACCCTGGGTGATGTTTATTTTGTTTAAATTCAGGTTACGCTGAATTGCTTCCTGGGTCTCTTCCCAATTTACACCGGCATCCCGGTAAACACTATCGGTTTTTATAAACTCCCGCGCATCTACCCAATTGGTATTTACATTTTGAGAATTCAAATACTCACTCACAATAGTAGTAGAAACCAGCTCACCGTAGCAAATTACCTGGTCGTAAACAAAATCGTATTGTTCAGATTTATTATGCTGAAGAAAATTTTTAAGCTCGGTAAAAAGTGTATTTACTTTAGTAAAAACTGGCGCTTTAATATCTTCAAAAAGCTCGTTTAAAATCTCAAAATGGGTCTCTTCAACCGCTTCCAGGCTTTTAGGAATTTCTTTTTGAAAAAGATAATCTTTAATAACAATTTCCAGCGCGTTGGTGGTTTTACCCATCGCCGAGATCACGATCACCTTGGGGCCGTTCCCGGTTTTCTCTAATACATTTTGAACATTTTTTACCCCGGCAGCATCCTTTACCGATGCGCCTCCAAACTTAAAAACCTTCATAAAATCTTAATCGATATTTTTCTGGATTCCGGTTTCATCCATATGTACGGTATACCAGTTCTTTTTGATATCTGCGCCGGTATTTTCGTAAAATTCCTGGGCATTTTTGTTTCCTTCAGACACTACCCATTCTACTCTTCTAACGCTATTTTCGTGGCCATATTTTACTACTCTTTTGTAAAGTGCGCCCCCAAGTCCTGTACCTCGCATACTTTCTCTAACAATTAGATCTTCCAGGTGAACGGTTCGGCCTTTCCAGGTAGAAAACCTAAAATAAACAAGTGCCATTCCTTCAATCTTTCCATCTACTTCGGCTACAAAACATTTAAAGTTGCCTTCATCAAAACCCTCGTGCTCTAGGTCGCTTACTCGAATTTCAACCTGGTCGGCAGCATTTTCATAAGCAGCAAGTTCTTTTATAAGTTCTAAAACCGCGGGCATATCTTCCCGCTTAGCTTCACGTATAACGTATTCCATAAGTTTGGTGTTTCTACAAAAATAGGAATACATTTTAATAAGCGGGCCTATTTTAGCGGGCTTAGCTTATAATTAACGTGATTTCTCCAGAAATTTATTCATCGCGTTCTCCTCCATCTGCACAGTACACCAGTCGGTAAAAACGGTCGCGCCACTGCGACTGTAAAAGTCACGAGCGTGGGTATTCCAGTCTAAAACCACCCATTCGGTTCGTTTTACACCCTGTTCTTTTGCGAATTCAATTACGCGTGTGTAAAGTGCATTGCCCAAGCCTTTGCCACGCATACTTTCTCTAACTACAAGATCTTCAAGATGAATTGTTTTTCCCTTCCAGGTAGAATATCTAAAATAGCATAACGCCATTCCTTCAATCTTTCCGGCTGCTTCGGCTACAAAACAGGTAAAGGCCGGATTGGTACCAAAACCATCTCTTTTAAGATCTTCTGCCGAAATAATTACCGCATCTGGTTCCTTTTCAAATTCAGCCAGTTCCTGTATAAGTTCCAGAACTTCCGGCATATCTTCCGGTGTTGCTTTTCTAATTTTAAATTCCATTTTAATTTGCTTTATCTACAAAAGTAAAGAATGAAATTTCAATGTAGGTAATTATAAAAATTTCCCGGAAATATTAGAAATAACAATCCAGGCTTTTGACTGATTTAAATTTTTGTGAATTTTCAATACTTTATAGCGAAAACGTTTTAGTAACTAAAATAAATGAATAATTTTGAAGCAAATAACGATATTGGTTCAAAATGGTTAAGAAAAATCAAACTTTAGGGGAATTCATTATAGAAAATCAGGAGGCTTTTCCTTATTCTTCGGGAGAACTATCCCGTTTAATTAGGTCCTTACGCCTGGCGGCTAAAGTGGTAAATCACGAAGTGAATAAAGCAGGTTTAGTAGATATTTTAGGCTTGCACGGCGATACCAATATCCAGGGTGAAGATCAGCAGAAATTAGATGTTTATGCCAACGAAACTTTTATTCAAACGCTAATTAATCGGGAGATTGTTTGCGGAATCGCTTCAGAAGAAAATGACGATTTTATTACTATTTCAGGAAAAAATAATGACAACAAAAATAAATATGTAGTCCTTATGGATCCGCTGGATGGCAGCTCTAATATTGATGTAAACGTATCTGTAGGAACTATTTTTTCTGTTTATCGCCGTGTGACTCCAATAGGGACGCCGGTAACCAGTGAAGACTTTTTGCAACCGGGAAATAAACAGGTAGCAGCCGGTTATATTATTTACGGAACATCCACTATGCTTGTTTATACCACAGGTTGTGGGGTGAACGGGTTCACTTTAAACCCTGCCCTGGGTTCGTGGTATTTATCGCATCCAGACATGAAATTTCCGGAAAATGGAAGAATTTATTCTATGAATGAAGGGAATTATGTGCACTTCCCGGAAGGCGTTAAAAAATATATTAAATATTGCCAGGAAGAAAAAGATGATAGGCCTTACACATCACGCTATATTGGTTCTATGGTTTCAGATATTCACAGGAATATGATTAAAGGCGGAATTTTTATCTACCCAAAAAGTTCTAAAGCCAATAATGGTAAACTTAGGTTATTGTATGAATGTAACCCAATGGCGTTTATCGTAGAACAGGCCGGAGGTAAAGCCACCGACGGATTTAATAGAATTATGGATATTCAGCCAAAAGAATTACACGAGCGTGCACCTTTTTTCTGCGGAAGTAAAAATATGGTAGATAAAGCTGAAGAATTTATGCAGAAGTATAGTTAAAAAGCATAACCACTTAGTTTATAAAAACATCAGGCTAAAATAATCCCGAAGTGTAGGAGTTATTTTAGCCTGACGTTTTTTTGAGACTTTCTCAAGTCTAAATAATTTATATTTTTTACTCGATAATCGAGATCAAATGCTTCGTCCCGAAGCGTAGAGATGTCTCGAAATCAAATTTTCTAAGAATAATGCTTCGTGAGCTTGCTTCTAAGTTGTTTACTTATCTAAGAGGTACTGGTAATCTTCAAAATTTAGTTGTCCGCTAAAGATCTGTATAGATCTTTTAATTATTTTTTCGGCATTCTCATTTGAAAAACCAAGACCTATAGCATAACGCTTAATAAGTGTTTCCTCTTCGTGGTCTATTTCATTATCTGCAAAAATTATCTTGAAAAGATCGTGCAAACGCTCTAAACGTTTTTCCACACTATTATAAGCGCTAATAGGAAATTCCTGTGGATTCTTAATAACCATTTTATATTCCTGTTCACTAATATCTAACTTCCGTGCAAAGCGCTCTAAAAGTACACGCTCTTTTTCGTTGATCTCACCATCTACACTGGCTAGGTTTACAATAGAAGCGAAATGGTTGATATTGCGAAGATGTTCTCCCGAACCAAATAAATCTGAAAATGACATTTTAAATATATTTTATACGACAAAGATACTTAAAGCTAAAAGTATTTTTCACCAAAAAAACTCTAAAATATTGAGCTTTTAATCAATCCCTAATCTTTTCTTAATCCTTTTTTTAGGCGTGGCATTTTGGGTAATTTCAATTCAAGTACTTAAGAAAAATGAAATCACCTTTACTTGCTTTTAATAAAAAAGGAATTTACTGCGAAGCTGCAGATGTTTACCTGGATCCCTGGAAACCGGTAGATAAAGCCATTATTTCCCACGGTCATGCAGATCATTCCCGCTGGGGACATAAAAAATACATTACCCATCACAGCAATGTGCCCATTATAAAGCATCGTTTGGGAGAAATTGAAGTCTCCGGGAAAGAATGGAACGAAACTTTTAGCATTAATGGCGTGAAATTTTCCCTGCATCCGGCCGGGCATATTATTGGTTCTTCGCAGATTAGAGTAGAGCATAAAGGCGAAATTTGGGTTTTTACCGGCGATTATAAAGATGAGGAAGACGGGGTAGCAGTGCCTTATGAACCGGTAAAGTGCCATACATTTATCACCGAATGTACTTTTGGATTACCAGCTTTTAAATGGCAACCTCAGGCAGAAGTTTTTACCGAAATCAATAATTGGTGGCAGCAAAACAAGGAAGATGGGAGAACCTCTGTGATTTTTGGATACTCCCTCGGAAAAGCACAGCGTTTGCTAAAACATCTAGATACTTCCATAGGAAAAATTTACACTCACGGCGCGATTGAGAATATGACAGAGGTAATTCGTCCTTTATCTGAAATGCCCGAAACTACGAGAGTTACTCGTGATACCAAAAAGAATGAATTTAAGGGGAATATAGTAGTGGCGCCACCTAGCGCCCACGGCAGCCCGTGGATTAAAAAAATGGTCCCATATGTCACAGCTTCTGCCAGTGGCTGGATGACTTTCCGCGGAGCTCGTAGAAGAAGAGCCATAGATCGTGGTTTCGTCCTTTCCGACCATTGCGACTGGCAGGGACTTCTAAAATCTATAAAAGCTACGGGGGCCGAAAAAGTAATCTGCACTCACGGTTATACCGATATTTTCTCCCGCTATCTAAGAGAATTAGGTTATGACGCCCGAACCGAAGAAACCCAATACGAAGGAGAAATGGGAGAGGAAGAATCGAAAAAAGAAATAGAAAGTTGAATGCTTTGTCACTTCGAGCGCAATCGAGAAGTAAGTAAACTAAACTAATATGAAGGACTTTGCAGAGCTTATAAAAACCCTGGACAGCACTAACAAAACTACCCTAAAAGTTGAGGCCTTAACGCATTATTTTAAAAATGCAGCAGATAAAGACAAGGTTTGGACCATCGCTATTTTATCACATCGCAGGCCGCCAAGACCTGTTAATACTACTTTAATGCGCCAATGGGCTTCAGAATTGGCTAATATTCCTTTATGGCTATTTGAAGAATCTTATCATATTGTTGGCGATCTGGCCGAAACTATTGCGCTGGTGATTCCGCCAGCCGAAGAAAATACCGAAAAAAGCCTTAATCAATTCCTCCAGGAAATACTGGAATTAAAACCTAAAACTGAAACAGAAAAAAAGGACTATTTGCATAAAAACTGGCTGGAGCTTAATTACTACGAGCGTTTTGTGTTTACCAAACTCATTACTGGAAGTTTCAGGATTGGGGTAAGTCAAAAACTAATGACGCGTGCACTTTCTAAAGCTACCGAGATTGACGAAGATATTCTCGCCTATAAAATGATGGGTAATTGGAAGCCTGAAAAAACCACTTTTAAAAAACTGATCTTAGAAGAAAACGAGGAAGATTATTTGTCAAAACCTTATCCTTTTTATCTGGCCTACGCCATAGATGGTGAAGTTGAAGACTTAGGAGATGTGGCTAATTGGAGTGCAGAGCATAAATGGGACGGCATTCGCTCACAGGTAATCGTGAGGAATGACGAACTTTTTGTTTGGAGCCGGGGGGAAGAACTGGTCACCGATAAGTATCCCGAATTTGAAGATTTCGTGAGGAAAATTCCTAACGGAACGGTAATAGACGGAGAAATTTTGCCTTTTCCAGATGGGAAAATTGGAACCTTTAAAGATTTGCAAACAAGAATTGGAAGAAAAAATATCAGTAAAAAATTACTGGAGAAAACCCCGGTAATTTTAAAAGCTTATGATGTTTTGGAATGGCAAGGAGAAGATATTAGGACCGAGCCGTTTGTTGAAAGAAGAAAAGTTCTGGAGAAACTCTATGCTGAGGTTTCTTCAAAAGAAATTCCATTGCATTTATCTGAACGAATTTCTTTTAAAAATTGGGCTGAAGTTGCCGAAGAACGCGAACGTGCCCGGGAGGAAAAATCGGAAGGCTTGATGTTGAAAAGATTGGATTCTCCATATTTAGTGGGAAGAAAGAAAGGTGATTGGTGGAAGTGGAAGGTAGATCCGCTTACGGTAGATGCTGTGCTCACTTATGCCATGCGTGGTCACGGAAGACGAAGCAATTTATTTACCGATTATACTTTCGGTTTGTGGGATGATGATAAAAAGGAACTGGTAACTTTTGCCAAAGCTTATTCCGGTTTAACCGATGCCGAATTTAGAAAGCTGGATGCGTGGATTAAGAAAAACACTTTAGAGAGGTTTGGCCCTGTTAGAAGCGTGACACCACACCACGTTTTTGAAATTGCTTTTGAAGGAATAGCAGAGTCCAAACGCCATAAAAGCGGGGTAGCAACCCGTTTTCCCAGAATGGTACGCTGGCGTACTGATAAAAACATACACGAAGCAAATACATTGGGTGAGTTGCGGGATTTAATTCCGGATTAACCACCCCACCCTATCGGGCACCCCTCCTTAAAAAGGAGGGGAACTCTAAAAGGAAATTAAAACAACAAAACGCTCCTTCCCTTGTTAAGGAAAGGTGGATTATTCAGCCTTAGCAGGATAAGATGGAAGGGTTGCAGTGAAAATTAAAAAAAATGAAAAAACCAAGCCATAATAGAAAACATCTCGAACCCTACCGAAAAGCTTTAAGGAATAATTTAACTCCTGCTGAAGCATTTTTATGGAATCAGTTACAACGAAGAAAGCTCAAGGGAAGAAAATTCAGGAGACAACATAGTATAGAAAATTTTATAGTGGATTTTTATTGCGCAGAAGAACAACTCATTATAGAACTTGATGGGGATGTGCACAAAAATCCTCTCGCTGAAGAAAAAGATGAAAAAAGAACTAAAAAACTGGAAGATTGGGGATTTAAAGTCATACGGTTTGAAAATAGAATGGTGTTTGATTTTTTGCCTTCGGTTTTGAAAGAGATCGAGGATAATTTTAAAAAGTGAACCACCCCACCCTGTTGGGCACCTTCCTTAAAAAGGAGGGGAACTCTAAAAGAGTAAATTTAAACATCAAAACGTTCCTTCCTTTTTAAGGGAAGGTGGATTATTCAGCGTTAGCTGGATAAGACGGAAGGGTTAAAACATGAATAGAAACGAACTCACAAAAATTGCCGAAACCTGGTTTTCTAATCAGGGATGGAAGCCTTTTGCTTTTCAGAAACAAACCTGGACAGCTTTTTTGCAGAAAAAAAATGGACTTTTAAACGCACCAACAGGTAGCGGAAAAACCTATGCACTTTGGGTTCCTATAGTACTGGATTATCTTAAGAAAAACCCCGATTATAAAACGAAGCAAAAAAAAGGATTAAAAGCAATTTGGATCACACCACTTCGTGCCCTGTCGGTAGAAATTGAACAGTCGGCGCAACGATTTGCTGACGAAATTGGAAGTGGTTTAACCGTAGGAATTCGTACGGGGGATACCCCGCAAAAAGTTCGCACAGCGCAGAAAAAATCCATGCCCGATTTACTTATTACTACACCTGAAAGTTTACAGCTATTGCTTTCCTCAAAAAACTACGATAAAACATTTAAAAACCTAAATGCCGTAGTAGTTGATGAATGGCACGAATTACTGGGTACTAAACGTGGCGTGCAAATGGAACTTGCTTTGTCTCGTTTAAAAACGGTTTCAAAAGATCTACGCATTTGGGGAATCTCGGCCACGATTGGTAATCTCGAACAGGCACGGGAAGTCTTGCTAGGTCCTGATTCCGAAGCCTTTCAAAATTCAATATTGATAAGGGCTAATTTGAAGAAGAAGATCAGTGTGAAATCTATTATTCCTGAGAAAATGGAAAAATTTCCCTGGAGAGGCCATTTGGGTTTGCACTTGATTGATGAGGTAGTGCCGATTATAAAAAACTCCAGAACTACCTTGCTCTTTACCAATACCCGATCGCAATGCGAACTTTGGTTTCAGAAATTAATGCATAAATATCCGGAGTTTGCCGGGGAAGTAGCCATGCACCACGGTAGTATTAATAAAGAAACCCGGCTTTGGGTTGAGCAGGCCATTAGGAATGAAACTTTAAAAGCAGTGGTTTGCACTTCCAGCCTTGATTTGGGGGTGGATTTTGCGCCTGTAGAAACCATTATTCAAATTGGCGGCCCTAAAGGTGTGGCCAGGTTTTTACAACGAGCCGGAAGAAGCGGCCACCAACCTGGAAAAGAAAGTGTAATTCATTTTTTACCCACCCACGCTATAGAACTTATTGAAGCTTCGGCTTTGCAAAAAGCAGTGCAGAAGACTGCCGTGGAAGATAGAATTCCATATCTGTTAAGTTTTGATGTTCTGGTGCAATACCTCACAACTTTAGCGGTTTCTAATGGTTTTTTTCCGAAGGAAATCTGGCCCGAAATTAAATCTACGTTTTGTTTCCAGGGCATTACTGAAGATGAATGGTTATGGATCTTAAATTTCGTTACCAAAGGCAGCCAGAGTTTGCAGGCTTATGATGAATACAAGAAAATTGAAATTGAAGAAGACGGTCTTTTTAAAGTAAATAACCGCGGGATTGCTATGCGTCACCGACTGCAAATTGGGACGATTGTAAGCGACGCGGTACTCACGGTTAAATATTTAAAAGGTGGATTTATAGGGTCTATAGAAGAATGGTTTATTTCCAAACTTACGCCTGGTGATGTATTTACCTTCGCCGGAAGAAACCTGGAATTAGTGCGTATAAAAAGTATGCAAGTTTTAGTTAGAAAATCGAAGAAAAAAACTTCTAAAGTGCCTAGTTGGATGGGCGGGAGAATGGCCTTCTCAGCGCAAATGAGTGAGTTGCTTCGGGAAGAAATGTATGCGGCCTCAGCTTCAACTGCTGCAGGTTCTAAGGGAAAATCGGAGGAATTAAAAGCGTTACAACCAATTCTGGAACGGCAGCAAAAAGAATCGATTATCCCCAGGCAAGATGAGTTTTTAATTGAAACTTTTAAGACTCGCGAAGGTTATCATGCAATATTTTATCCGTTTGAAGGCCGTTTTGTCCACGAGGCTTTGGGAAGTTTACTGGCTTATCGCATCAGTTTACTTTCCCCAATTTCATTTAGTATAGCCTTTAACGACTACGGATTTGAACTACTCTCAGACCAGGAAATTGATATGCAACAGGTTTTAGATAACGATCTTTTTACCGCAGAATTCTTGATGGATGATCTTTATAAGAGTTTAAACGCTACAGAAATGGCCAGGCGAAAATTTAGGGATATTGCAGTGATTGCCGGGATGGTTTTTACCGGTTACCCAAATAAATTGATTAAAAGCAAGCATTTGCAAAGTAGCTCACAATTGTTGTTCAGCGTTTTTAAAGATTATGAAGATGATAATTTATTGTATTTACAATCCTTTAGGGAAACTTTTGAGCATCAATTGGAAGAAGGCCGATTAAGAATGGCTTTAGAGCGCATTCATCACCAAAAGATCATTTGGAAAAAATGCGAAAAACCAACACCGTTCTCTTTTCCGATTATTACCGATAGACTTCGGGAAAAATTATCTTCAGAAAAACTGGAAGATAGGATTAAAAGAATGCTGAAAAGCCTGGAAAATTAATCTCTCTCGTTTAATCTTTGCAAAACTGTACTGCGAACCACTTCGGTAGTAATTCCAAAAAGAACATGGGCAAATAGTTCATTAAATTGCATTCTTATGGGAACATCTGTAGGTTTTGGTTCTAATCCCATCATTGGGAGGGATGTTTCGTGAGTGGAGATCCAGGTAGAACCGCCTAAGATTATCCCGTCTGTAATATTTAATTTATCATTGTCTTTTTTGCCAAAACCGTAAGCCGCACCAACACTAGCGCCAATTGGGAAATTCACTAATTGTTCGGCTAATTCTTCATTATCAACACTTATTGGAGAACCGGTAATTTTTGTAGAAAGATCATCTACAATTTTAATTTGAGCTGAGCGCTGCTCCACTTCCCGTACAGTTAAAAAATGTTCTACCAGGCTTTTTACCGCTGTTCCGGCTAATCCACCAATAACTCCGGCCAGTAATCCGCGACCGGCGGCTTTGGAATAAGAATCCTTTTTCAATAAAGTTTGTACTTTCATATTATATGATTTTACATTTTAAAACTATCCATTATGCGAGTTTTCTACAATTGTTTAACAAGGATTTAGCAGCAGAAATTTAAAATTTGGTAATTTTGGCTATGGCACAAAAACTAAATACCGCGATAATACAGGCAAATTTAAAGTGGGAAGATCCGCAGGAAAATAGAAGTCTTTTTTCAAAAGAGATCAAATCACTTTCGGAAGATGTAGATCTAATTATCCTGCCCGAAATGTTCACTACCGGTTTTAGCATGAATGCTGAAAGACTGGCCGAACAAACCGATGGTTTAAGTTTACAGTGGATGCGTGAAATGGCAAAACTGAAAGATGCAGCGGTAACCGGAAGCCTTATCATTACCGAAAATGATAATTATTACAATAGGCTTTTCTTTGTTTTTCCTGACGGAACTTATAAAATCTATGATAAGCGCCACACTTTTACTTTGGCCAATGAACATAAAACCTATACCGCCGGAAAAGAAAGATTGGTCGTGGAATATAAGGGTTGGAAGATTTGTCCGTTAGTATGCTACGACCTTCGATTCCCGGTTTTTTCAAGGAATACCGAAGATTATGATCTATTGATATATGTTGCTAATTGGCCAAAGAAACGGGTTTTTGCCTGGGATGTACTTCTAAAAGCCCGCGCTATAGAAAATATGAGTTACTGCATTGGTGTAAACCGAACCGGAAAAGATGGAAATAAAGCCGAATATAATGGGCATACCGCAGTCTACGACGGTTTAGGCCAAAACATGACCGAGTTGGATAGGGAAGAACCTTTTGTAAAGGAAATTTCCCTGGATAAAAAGCAATTGGAAGAAACCCGAAGTCATTTCAAGTTTCTTCAGGATCGCGATGAATTTAGTCTAAAGTAAAAGTTTTTGGTATATCCCAGTTAGATCTTACTTCTATGGTATCGCGGTAATACTGAATTTCCTCGGGTTGTATTCTCTTAAGATAATCTCCGGTATCCCATTTTCTATTTTCATTTTCATCAAAAATCACCCTGATGAGGTGTTTTCCCGGTTTCAGGAATCGGAAATGAAAATTACTATCTCCGGTTGAATATTTTTCTTGTTGAACTTCACCTTTTTCGTTAGTAAGTTGGACTACAATCGGAAATCTGTCAACATTTTGGAGCGTTAAAATAATACTCCCGTAATCTGCATAAGATTTGGTGCTAAGCGTATTTCTAATCGTATCGTTGGTGTCCCCAAAGAGATCGGTTACTGCTCCGGGCAAGGTCATTACCTGGTATTTACTGCTTTCTTCTTTATCGAAAGAAATTACGATTTCATTCTCCAGACTACGCATTTCAGCATTAAAAGGTACTAAAGTAGAATCCCCATCCCTGATGCTAATCAAGTCCTGATCAAAACCGGTAATTGGGGTGTTTGCTCGCAGGCGATAACTTTGTTCAAACTCGATAGATCCTGTGGGTTCTGAAGTAATTTGAAGAGAATCCCGTTCAGCTTCTGCTATTTTTGTAAATAAGGTATCACGTCGCTTTGGGCTTACCACTTCAAAAGAAAGGCTGTCATTTTCTGGTCTAATATTATACCAATAATATAGCGTGTCAGTTTTGCGATCTTTTACAATTCGGGATTGGAAGCCTTCCGGTTTTGGAGTTAGCAGATTAATTTCTACACTATCTACTCCTTTAGAGCCTTCGTAACCAAAAAGTATCTGATTTCCTTTTAACAATTTTGGACGTTCCGCTTCAAAATCTAATTGCTCCTTAAAAATAGTAATGTTGTAAGTGGAATCTGTGGGAAGCGTGATATAGTTTTTTATAAACCCTATTTTTTCGGTCTTTGGGTTAAAATTATAATTGTCGTTTTTGTCTTCAACAGCAAGTATTTGATAAGTACCTTCCTTAAGATTTTCGAGCTCAAAATTTATGGTACTGTCTAAAGTATAGGTAATGTATCTGGGCGTTTCTTTATAAACTAATGAATCTGAAAAAGTAGAATCTACTTCATATAAAAAAATAGAAATAAATTCTGAAGGAGCTTTTTGGTAAGCATCTTTTATTGTTCCTGAAATTTTTAAGGAATCCAGGTAATCCCCGGTAGAGAATACGTATTTGAAATAGGGTAGCGGATTGCCTTCGTTATTATCTACAATACTTTTCCCAAAATTAATGGTGTAAGTGGTGTTTTCCTGAAGTGAATCCAGGTTTTGTATGCGCACATCTTTACGCGCCGATCCCATTGGCAAGATACTGGGGCGTGGTTCTATTGGCGGGGAAATTACTATTTGCTGTCGGGCATCTTCCAATTTTATGTATTCGTTGAAAAAGATCCTTATTTCATCTGCATTGAAATTCGTGTTGTAATTTTCAGGATTTGCTCTAATGAATTTTGGTGGTTCTTCATCTTCAGGGCCACCTTCTGGCATTCCTTTTTTGGCACATTGTACACATAGCAAAACCAGCGCAGCAACTATTAAAATTCCGGGAATTCGTTTCAGCATAATAAAAAAATGAAATCTAAAGACAAAGAAACAATTATTTTAGGTTTTAACGCGGCTATCAGTCTGTAATTGCCATCGTAGCAATACTTAATTTCGTGTTTTTAATTTTTAGAAGTTTGGTTCCGCATGCTTCCAGGGTTGCGCCGGTAGTAACGAGATCGTCTACTAGTAAAAGATGCTTGTTTTCTAATTTTTCAGGGTTTTCTACCAAAAATGTAGCGTCAATACTGCCCCATCTACTCAGGCGTTTTTTAAATGTTTGGGTTCTGGAAGTTGATTTCTTTACCAGTACGTTTTCTATAAATTCGGCATCTAATTTTTTTGCGAGTTCTTTTCCAAATTCTGTGACCTGGTTAAAACCTCTTTTCTTTAGTTTCTGACGATGAAGCGGAACCGGAATTACACAATCAACAGCTTTAAAACCCTGATGCGTAATTAATTCTTCCCCAAGCCAGTTTCCCAGGAAAACACCAACTTCTTCCTGCTTTTTATATTTAAGATTATGGATAAGGTTTTGCACGATTCCTTTCTTTCTAAAATATAGCAAAGAAGTAGCATTTTCAATGCTTAAGCGTGCATCAAATACTTTTTTGGTGGTGTTCTCGTTATCAAAGTGATAATTGGTAGCTGGGAGTTGGTGCAAACAAGAGGTGCAAATTACGTGTTCGGCCTTTAATAATGGGCTGTCACAACAATTGCAGATTTTAGGATAGAACAGGTTTGCTAAATCGTGAAACATTTGTTAAGTCCTTGCAGTTTGCCTTAATAAACTCCTAAATTTACAAACAAAATTTATTTATATGATGACCGAAAAGAAAAATAACACCGCGCTTAAGATCTTAACGGGAGTTTTAGCCGTGGCCTTACTGGCCCTGGGTATTTATACAATTAAATTCTATAACGAAGAGAAAGAAAATAAGGCCATTCTTACCAAAGAAAAAGAGGTGATAGAAGATGAGCTTAATGATTTGATCGTGAAATACGATGAAGCCATTGAAGAAAATCAAATTATGGATCAAAACCTTGTAGATGCAAGGAATAGAATTGAACGTCTATTAGATTCGGTTGAAGATAATGAGGCTAACCTCGTATTGATCTCACGCTATCGTCGTGAAATTGGAAACCTGAAAGCTGAAAAAGAGCGTTTGTTTAGAGTGGTAGATAGTTTGAACCGTCAAAACCAGATGATGTCTCAAACTTTAGACAGTACGAATGTAGTTTTAGAGGAACGTACTCGTATTTCTGATTCTTTACAGACGACAAACCAGGATCTTTCTAATAAGGTAGATCGTGCAGCCCAGTTAAAAATCACTAATCTACGAGGAGAAGGTGTGATTGTAAGAAATAGCGGGAAATTAGTAGAAAACGATCGTACCCGAAGAATAGACCAGGTGCGAACTTGCTTTACCATTACAGCTAACGACCTTGCCGGTCCTGGCGAAAGAGATATGTACGTGCAGGTTTATAATCCTGAAAATGAATTGGTAGGTGACGAAATTGTGGTAGAACACGAAGGCGGAGCAATGGTTTACAGTGCGGCTTCAAAAGTATACTACGAGAATAACGAACTTGATGTTTGTTTACTGGCTAATACCAACGAAGATAAATTACTTGAAGGTACCTATAAAGTATATGTTTATGCAAATGCAACTTTATTGGGAACAGCCTCTTTTAACTTAAGATAATTAACCGCCACTATTCTTGAAATAAAGTGAAAATGCAATTAAAGCGGTTAATCCCGACTTAGCTGAACTTCATTTTTAATATTAAAAATGTTAGTGAAACTTTGTCATTACAAAGGTAAATATTGAAATTGATGAATATTCCGGATTAAAACCTAAAAATCAAAGGCCGCCCTGCTGTTTATCAGGGCGGTTTTTTTATTTTTGCACTATGGCAAAACAAGAAGACTTTTTTAAAAATGTAATATCCCATGCCAAAGAGTATGGGTATATTTTTGCATCGAGTGAAATATACGACGGACTTAGTGCAGTTTATGATTACGGGCAAAATGGGGCCGAATTAAAGAAAAACATCAAGGATTACTGGTGGAAAAGTATGGTGCAACTGCACCAGAACATCGTAGGTTTAGATGCGGCAATCTTAATGCACCCAACCACCTGGAAGGCTTCTGGCCACGTAGATGCGTTTAATGATCCTTTAATTGATAACAAAGATTCTAAAAAGCGTTATCGCGCCGATGTTTTGGTGGAAGATTATGCTGAAAAGATCAATCAAAAAGCGCAGAAGGAAATTGCAAAGGCGAAAAAACGTTTTGGTGATAAGTTTAATGAAGAAGAGTTTGTAACAACCAACCCAAGGGTGCTTCGGTATAAAAAGGAAGAAAAAGAGATTCTTGAGCGCCTTGCCAAATCACTTACCGATGAGAATCTGGCCGATGTAAAAGCGTTAATTGAAGAGTTGGGAATTGCCTGTCCTGAAAGCGGTTCTAAGAACTGGACAGACGTTAAGCAATTTAACCTAATGTTCGGAACTAAACTTGGAGCATCAGCCGATTCGGCCACAGATTTATATTTAAGGCCTGAAACTGCGCAGGGAATTTTTGTGAACTTTTCTAATGTGCAAAAAACCGGAAGGATGAAGATTCCTTTTGGAATTGCACAAATAGGAAAAGCTTTTAGAAATGAAATTGTAGCGAGACAGTTTATCTTCCGCCAGCGAGAATTTGAGCAAATGGAGATGCAATTTTTTGTGCGTCCCGGCGAAGAATTAAAATGGTTTGAGCATTGGAAAGAAACCCGTCAGAAGTGGCACGCTTCTTTAGGTTTGGGTGAAGAAAATTACCGTTTTCACGATCATGAGAAAATGGCGCATTATGCGAATGCCGCTACAGATATAGAATTTAATTTCCCATTCGGATTTAAAGAATTAGAAGGAATTCATTCAAGAACAGATTTCGATTTAAAAGCACACGAAGAGCATTCAGGAAAGAAACTGCGTTTCTATGACCCTGAAATGAAAGAAAATTATGTGCCGTATGTAATTGAAACTTCTATTGGTTTAGATAGAATGTTTTTAGCGGTTTTTTCGGCTTCATTAAAAGAAGAAGAGTTGGAAGGCGGCACCAGCAGAACGGTTCTAAAACTACCGGCTGTTCTTGCGCCAACTAAAGCTGCGGTTCTTCCGTTAGTTAAAAAAGATGGTTTGCCAGAGCTTGCTCACGAAATTATAGAAGAATTAAAATGGGATTTCAGAGTTCAGTACGACGAAAAAGATGCGATTGGCCGTAGATATCGTCGCCAGGATGCCGCGGGAACTCCGCTTTGTATTACCGTAGATCACGACTCACTTGAAGATAAAAAAGTGACGGTGCGTTTTAGGGATTCTATGGAGCAAAAGCGCGTAGATATTACAGAACTTAAAACACTTATTCAACAGGAAGTAGATTTTAAAACCTGGATGAAGAAATAAATAAAAAGTATTTTTTAAAATTACAAAAAGGAGCGGTTAATCAACTTAATCGCTCCTTTTGTTTTTGATAAGCATAGAATCATTATTTTTAGAAAGTAAAAGAAGAAGTCATTTCAAAATGAAAAAAATTACAATCCTATTAGTTTTATTTTTTGGTTTTCATGCTGTAGTTTTTAGCCAGGAGCGGGAGACCGCCAGCCCTGTCTATATAGATTCTGCCAGCGCGGTTCCTTCTTCTGCAATGTCTAAAAGAAAACTAATTCAGCCCGAAAAAAAATTCAAAATATATAACCCCAGAAATCGCGGAATTAATAAAATCGTACCCGGAAAAGGTTTACCAAAGACCAAAACAGAGGCTGTGCAACAAAAAATGGGGGAAATCCCGGTGAAAGCTCCTAATTTTACTTTTGAAGCGGTTTCTACACAAGCTACACCCACAGATCCAACGGGAGCTGCGGGGCCTAATCATTATGTAAATGGCTGGAATTCGGCCTTTTCAATTTTCGATAAATCGGGGAATCAGATTATGCAACCTGCTTCTTTAGCAAGTATTGGAGGTGAATTTACAAATGAAACCCTTGGCGATCCCATTATTCTTTATGATGAATTCGCCGATAGGTTTATAATTTCACAATTTAGCGATACTCCTGAAAGTTTCTTGATCGCAGTATCGCAGGGTCCAGATCCTATTAACGATGGTTGGTATACCTATCGTTTTACCACGAATGGTGTGTTGCCAGATTATCCTAAAATTTCGGTTTGGGGAGATGGTTATTATATTACTACCAATAAAAATTCCAGAACAGCCGCAACAAGTCAGGTGGTTTATGCTTTAGAAAGAGATCAAATGCTAATAGGGGAGACTGCTCAAATTATGTCTTTTCCGCTACCCGGAATAGAAACAAACGGTTTTTACAGCCCTGCAGGCTTTTCAGGAATCGGGCAGGAATTGCCCCCAAGAGGGAATTCCCCAATAGTTTATCTTCAAGACGATTCCTGGGCAGGTGTAAATGAAGATCATTTAAAACTTTGGCTAATTAATGTAGACTGGAACAATCCCTCAAATTCTACAATTTCCGAATCTCAGGAACTGGGAGCCGCCGATGGTGTTTCTCCTTTTCTTGCCACTTTTGATGGAGGCTCCTTTTCAAACCTCTCTCAGCCCGGTAGCGATACTCCTGAAATTGATGTGTTACAAGCCACGATGATGTATATGACCACTTATAGGAAGTTTCCAAATTACAATGCCGTAGTAATGAATTTTGTGGTAGATGTAGACCCCAGCGCGGCAGAACATGCGGGAATACGTTGGTATGAGCTTAGGCAACAAAACGATGGTGGCCCCTGGAGTGTTTTCCAGGAAGGAACTTATGCCCCCGATAATAGCGATAGATTTAGTGGAAGTATTGGCATGGATAAAGAAGGAAATATTGCTCTTGGATACACCGTTTTAAACGATAATCCTCAAAACCCAGTTTTTCCCTCTTTACGTTATACTGGAAGGTATAAAAATGATGAACCCGGAATAATGACCATAGAAGAGCAAAGTATTATTGAAGGAGAAAGTCCTAATCCTAATTCGAGGTATGGCGATTACGCACATTTAAGTGTAGATGCCGCTGACGGACTTACCTTTTGGCATAACGGTGAATATTTTGTTGGTCAGGAAAGAAAAAATCATGTAGGAGTTTTTAAGATCGCTCCAGATTTTGATAATGATCTTGGCGTTGTTTCTTTGATTAGTCCCGAGGATTCCAGTTTGGGTGCAAATGAAGAAATTACAATTAGAATAAGAAATTATGGGCGTAATGCTCAATCTAATTTTGAAGTAAGTTATAGTATAGATGGTGGGCCAGAAGTAACTGAAACCTTTGAAGAAAGCATTGCGGCAACAAGTTCCGCTGAATTTACCTTCTCTGAAAACGCCGATCTTTCAGAAGTTGGGCGAACTTATGAATTCATTTTTAGCACGAATTTGGAAGCCGATGAAAATGAAGAAAACGATACGTTGCTTACCTCGGTTAGAAATCTACCGCCTAACGATGTTGGAGTTACCTCTATTGATGCGCCAAGAACCAGGGAGAATTTTAGTTCTTCAGAAGAAATAACGATAAGTATCGAAAACTTTGGAGGCGAGCCCCAACAGAATATCCCTGTTTTTTATCAAATAGGAAATAACACTCCGGTAAGGGAAGTTTTTAACGGCACCCTGCCTGTTGGTGGTTTAGAGGTGTATACTTTTAACGAAACCTCAGATATTTCACCTTCCGGGACTTATAGAATTACCGGTGGTACCAGGCTGGAGAACGATTTTGAACCCAATAACGATACTACGGTGAGATCGGTTGCAAATTTAGACTGTATTCCTGAAGGATCTGATTGTAGTTTTGGGGATGGGATTTTCTTCTTCGAGCTGGAAAATGTACTTAACGAGCGTATTCCATGCGGAAATGGTTATGCTGATTTTATTGGGCTTTCGGCTAATTTAGATCGCTCGCAGGGTGAATTTACCGTTTCTGTACAATCTTTGTTCGGAGACTTAACCGATACCGATGCCGAACGATTTTCTATGTGGATAGATCTAAATGATGATGCTGTATTTGGAGATGATGAACGCTTAATCACTTCAGAAATCATTCCTACGGCGGGAGAATGGCATTCTACAAACTTCAGTATTCCAGGCGATGCATCTTTAGGCCAGCATTTACTAAGAATTAGGGCGGGAGACGTAGATTTTGAAGGTGATCTCAACAATCCGTGTGAGGTAATGGATTATGGGACAACCCACGATTATTCAGTGAATATCATCGATTCTACCTTAGATATTGAAGATTTCATTTTAAACGAAGCTGAACTTGTAGTGGTTTCCGAAGAAGATAAACAGTTTAGAATTGTGATGGAAACCGATTATGAAGAAACCTTAAGAATTACGGTTCACAACATTTTAGGACAAAAAATGTTGGAAAATCAGGTGGAAAATTCAGGTAGTGGCTATGTTTACGAACTAGACATGTCTTATGCCGCAAGGGGAGTTTACCTGGTAAGAATGGGAACCCGCGAAGTTGGGAAAGTAAAGCGTTTTATTGTAGAATAATAGTTATCGCATTTATAGTTTTGAAATGTATACGGAAGAATTTTTACACCGGTTAGATGAACTTACCCATAAGTTTACAAAAACATTTGGGAGTCTAAGCGAGCGGGAAATTCACCGGAAACCTGATGCTGATACCTGGAGTATTGCACAAAACTTAGAGCATCTTATTTTGATCAATCAGTCTTACTTTCCAATGATAGATAGGCTTCGGCATAAAGATCATAAAAGTGCATTTACCGCCAAATTCGGGTTTTTAGTGAATTTTTTCGGAAGAACCATTTTAAAATCGGTTCAGCCTGAAACCACTAAAAAGACAAAAACATTTTCAATATGGAAACCTTCAGAAAATAGGGATTCCGAAGATATTCTGGCCAGGTTTACAGAGCACCAGGAGAAATTAAAACAAAAGATTTTAGAATCAGAAGATCTTTTAGAGAAAAACGCGGTAATCTCTTCGCCTGCAAATCCTAAGATTGTATATAAGCTCGATGCCGCCTTTAAAATTATTCTTGCACATGAAGAGCGGCATTTTCAACAAGCCAAAAGACTGTTGGAAATTCAATAATCCAACTTGTAAATCTTGCATTTAGCCTTATTTTTGAGGAAAATTGACTTTCATGAAAATCATTTCCTATAACGTAAACGGAATTAGAGCTGCCATTAGAAAAGGCTTTTTAGATTGGGTGCAACAGGCAGATCCAGATGTGGTTTGTCTCCAGGAAATAAAAGCGCAGCCAGAACAATTAAATCTTGACGATTTTAAAGATTCAGGTTATCCATATCATTACTGGTATCCTGCGCAAAAGAAAGGTTACAGTGGCGTTGCGATCTTAAGCAAGCACAAACCTTTGCATATAGAATATGGTACCGGGATAGATTATATGGATCAGGAAGGGCGAACCATTCGTGCCGATTTTGAAGGCTTTTCTATCATAAGTTTGTATTTGCCATCGGGGACTAATATTGCGCGCTTGGAACATAAATTTAAGTTTATGGACGATTTTCAGCAATATATAGACAATATAAAGCAGGATTTCCCAAATCTAGTTATTTGTGGAGATTATAACATTTGCCACGAAGCCATTGATATTCACGATCCCGTTCGGCTCAAAAACGTTTCGGGATTCCTGCCGGAAGAACGAAAGTGGATAGACAATTTTATGAAAAGTGGCTTTATAGATTCCTTTAGGCATTTTAATGAAGAAGGCGATAATTACTCGTGGTGGAGTTATCGTGCGAATGCAAGGGCCAATAACAAAGGCTGGCGTATAGATTATAATCTGGTAGCTCAACCTTTACAAGAAAAATTGAAACGCGCCGTTATATTACCCGAGGCCAAACACAGTGATCATTGTCCTGTTTTGGTAGAATTGGAGTCTGATTTTTAGAAAGGACGTCATTACGAACGGAGTGAAGTAATCTCCACTAATCTCTAGATTGCTTTTTCCGATTATTATCGGGCCCGCAATGACGGTAAATTAGAAGATATTTGAATTTAAAATTATAAAAATGAAAAAAATACTTGTTTTAGCATTCTCAGCGGTTTTTATGCTGACTTCCTGCGTGTCCTCTAAAAAATACCAGGAACTTGAAGGCAGGCACGCCGATTTAAAACGGGAGAACCGAAATACACAATCTGAACTCGAAAAATATCGAAATCTGGATGAAGAGTATTCAGCATTAAAAAAAGATTATGCTGATGCCACAGCTGAAAGAGATCGTTTAAAAGATGAATTAGAAAGCTCCAGGAAAAATTACGCTACCCTTAAAGATTCTTACGATGCCCTGGAAGAAAACAGTTCTGCGGCAATTTCAGAAAATTCACGGCAAAATCGCCAATTACTAGCTGAATTAGAAGAAAAAGAACAGGCGCTGGTAAAAGAACAGGCCAGGTTAGATAAGTTGCAGCGCGATTTAGACGCACGATCTAGACGAGTAAACGAGCTGGAGGAATTAATTGCCGCCAAAGATGCTAAAATGAATGCACTAAAAGAGGCTATTTCTAAAGCACTTACCAATTTTGAAGGCAAAGGCTTAACCGTAGAACAGCGTGATGGTAAAGTTTACGTTTCTATGGAAAATAAATTGTTGTTTAGCTCTGGTAGCTGGGCGGTAAATGCTGAAGGTAGACAGGCCGTAAAACAGTTAGGGCAGGTGTTGGCAGAAAATCCGGATATCGCGGTTTTAATAGAAGGTCACACAGATAATGTTCCTTACGGCGGTAGCGGCCCATTAAACGATAACTGGGATCTTTCTACCAAGAGAGCAACTTCTATAGTGCAAATTTTAAAGGAAAACAATAACATAGACCCTCAGAATTTAACTGCAGCCGGTCGTGGAGAATACGCTCCCATCGCTACCAACGAAACTGCTGAAGGAAGAGCGAAAAATAGAAGAATTGAGGTGATTTTAACACCAAAGTTAGATGAGGTAACTAAATTGCTGAACGAATAAATAATAATTGCTGAAGAAAAATTAATGAAATATACCACACTCCCAAATACCGATATAAAAGTTAGTAAAATATGTCTTGGCACCATGACCTACGGTGAACAAAACACCGAAGCCGAAGGTCACGAACAAATAGATTTTGCTTTAGATAAAGGCGTAAATTTCCTGGATACTGCAGAAATGTATTCCATACCTGGAAAAGCAGAAACCCAGGGAAGTACTGAAGAAATTATTGGTTCCTGGTTTAAAAAATCGGGAAAAAGGGAAGATTTAGTGTTGGCTTCAAAAGTTGTAGGCCCAGGGAATTCAATGAATCATATTAGGGAAAACCTTGGTTTTTCTAAGGAAGCAGTTACCAATGCTTTACACAAAAGTTTAAAAAGATTACAAACAGATTATATAGATCTTTACCAACTTCACTGGCCAGAGCGGAATACCAATTTCTTTGGGAAACTGGGTTATGAACACGATGAAAATGAAGCCTGGGAAGAAAATTTCCAGGAAGTACTGGAAACTTTAAGCGATTTCGTAAAAGAAGGGAAAATTAGGCAGGTGGGCCTTTCAAATGAAACTCCATACGGAGTAATGCGTTTTCTGGAAGAAAGCAGAAAGCACGATCTTCCAAAAATGATCACGGTACAAAACCCATATAATTTACTGAATAGAAAAGATGAAGTTGGACTTACCGAAGTGCTTCATCGTGAAAATGTAGGTCTATTTCCTTATTCCCCTTTGGGAATGGGAACTTTAAGCGGAAAACATTTAGATGGGATTGAGCCAAATTCAAGATTGGGGTTGTTTTCACAGTATAAGAGATATTCTGGTGAAGAAGCGGTGAAAGCTACCCGAGCCTATAGTGAGATCGCTAAAAAGCATAATCTGAATTTTGCACAAATGTCACTGGCTTTTGTGAATACGCGACCTTTTGTGACCAGTAATATTATTGGTGCAACTTCCATTAAACAATTAGAAGAAAATATTGGTAGTATAGAGGTAAAGCTTTCAGAAGAAGTTTTAGAAGAGATCAATAAAGTTCACGAAGCTTATCCCAATCCTGCGCCATAAAAATCTGATTAATTCCCCCTTCGGGGGTTAGGGGGCTATTGGTGTAACCAAACTGTGATGGATAAAAGAGGCTTTATTCCCTAAAGTTCTTACGTGAAACCACTCACTGGTTTTTCCTAAGAACTGAAGCGTATCCTGAGCTTTCAAAGTACTTAGAATCCTGGAATTTGACGTGGTTGGCTTGTTTCTAAGATTGGCTCTGCTACTCTGTACGATCAATTTGTGCGGAATATTATCTAATTTCTCGGGTTCGGTTTGCAGTGAATTGGCCTGGTAAACAAAATATAGCGGATTTATCGCGCCACGGTAACTTTTATAAATACCAAAATGAAGGTGTGGCGGCGTGGTCCTGGCATTTCCTGTATTGCCCACAAAACCTAAAGTATCTCCTCTTTTTACACTTCCGGTAATATTTGCAATACTATCTAAATGCGCATAATAAAGCGACTGATTGCGCTTGCGGTCTCGTAGCCAAACCTGTTTACCGCCAAGGCCTTTTTCACCGGTATAGCCAATACTGCCGTTTGTAGCCGCTACCACAGGTGTTCCTCTTTTTGCGAAAATATCAATGCCTTCGTGGCTTCTTGCACCACCATCACGATTATCGCCCCAATAACTTTGTACGTTAGTATTGACTCCAGAAGCTACCGGAAAAAAATAAGCAGGACTTTTCTCCAATTTAAATGCAAATGGAGTGGTGGCTTCAATTTCCGGCTGGATTACCACTTTGTAAGTCGCTGTTTTTTCAGCTTCAAAACTTAAAGTTTTCTTCTGAAAATCTGAAGATTTGACTTTTTCAAATTTATTGATTGTATCAGCGATTTTTTCGAAAAGCTCAATAAAAACCAATTGTTTTGTAGAATCGGTTTCTACTTCTAAATTAAGAACTTCACCGGGTTGGAGTTGGATTTCATAAGAATACACTGAAAAACTTTTAGGAAAGAATTTACCGGTTTCGGCGTAAGGAAGGTTTACACTTACACTATCCTTAAAAGCGGTTTCAACCGAATTTTCCCAAATGGAGAACAATTCATCTGAAACATTAAAATCCCGTTTATACTGTTCTTTTGCGGTTGGATTGGTAATAAAATCGGAGGCTTTATTGATTTGCGAACATCCCGAAATTATTAAAATAAGAAATAAGCTTAAAATTTTTATCTGCTTCATAGTCTTGCGTTTCCGTGCAATTTAAAGCAGTAATTATGCCAGATTAAGATGCTATTTTTTCAACATTCTATTTTTTTATTACCCAAACAAATGGCTTACAACATCCTCAATTTTCGCCACTTTCACTACGTTAATATTGAAGTTATTTTTTGGGATCTTGCTTTGTTTGGAAACCAAAATTGAAGCAAAACCAAGTTTTTCGGCTTCAATAATGCGCTGTTCCACGCGGGTCACAGGTCTAATTTCACCGGCAAGTCCAACTTCAGCAGCAAAACAAATATCTTTTGGAATAGAGATGTCTTCATTGGAAGATAAGATCGCAGCGATTACAGCAAGGTCTATTGCGGGATCGTCTACACTAATTCCACCTGTAATATTTAGGAAAACATCTTTGGCGCCTAATCTAAAACCGGCTCGCTTTTCTAAAACCGCCAATAACATATTCAGTCTTTTTACATTATAACCGGTGGCAGAACGTTGTGGAGTTCCATAAACAGCTGTGCTAACCAGCGCCTGAATTTCTATCATAAGCGGGCGCATTCCTTCCAGCGTGGCTGAAATTGCTGTTCCGCTTAGATCTTCGTCATTTTTGGAAATGAGGATTTCAGAAGGATTACTTACTTCCCGTAGTCCGCTGCCCTGCATTTCGTAAATTCCCAGCTCGTGGGTAGAACCAAAACGGTTTTTATGGGCTCTTAGAATTCGATATACGTGGTTTCTGTCGCCTTCAAACTGCAAAACGGTATCAACCATATGCTCCAGCACTTTTGGGCCGGCAATGCTTCCTTCTTTTGTAATATGGCCAATTAAAATAACCGGAGTATTGGTTTCTTTGGCGAATTTTATAAGTTCTGCGGTACATTCCCTAATTTGGGAAATACTCCCCGGCGCACTTTCAATATAATCGCTGTGTAGGGTTTGTATGGAGTCTATAATAATTACTTCAGGCTCAATAGCTTCAATTTGCCTGAAGATATTTTGAGTTTTGGTTTCGGTAAGAATATAGCAATTGGCAGCAACGGGATTGATGCGTTCTGCACGCATTTTTATTTGCTGCTGACTTTCTTCGCCCGAAACGTATAAAACTTTGTAGTTTAATTGAAGTGAAATTTGAAGGAGAAGTGTACTTTTTCCTATGCCCGGTTCACCGCCCAGTAGGGTGAGCGAT
>VMHT01214557.1_pt1 | contig 28702 bp, 44 predicted proteins | sample 4693611 | NCBI WGS metagenome assembly VMHT01 (sample SAMN12280063, study PRJNA550983) | marine metagenome | isolation source: seawater sampled from same location over 5 years 0.02-0.2 micron viral filtrate | place: USA: collected off the coast of southern California halfway between the port... ... | reverse complement strand
TTTGTTAATCCGCCATCTCAAGTGGCTGAGATTACACAGCAGATGGCGCAGCAGCAAAGTCAGCAGCAGCCTCAGATTGACCCAGCCTTGGCAGCGCAGATTGAGCGAGATCGCATCAAGCTTGAAAGCGACATCGCCTTGGCTAGAGAGAAGGCTGAGGCCGAGTTAAAGCTTAAACGCGAGCAAATGCTTGCTGATATAGAGCTCAAGCGTGCTGAGCTAGAGCTGAAAAAGCAGGAGCTTGTCGAGGAAGCTAAACTCGAAGCAATCAAAATGGCTGCAAATCTTCCTGGTGGCCAAGGCAACATTCCGAGCCCTGCATAAATGAACGACGGAACATTGCGAGACGAAATGGCTCGCGGTCAGCGTGCAGCAGATTTGCTGCGCAATGAGCTTTTGATCAACGCTTTTACGGAACTTGAAAAGCAGTATCACACGGCCTGGCGCACAACCGAGGCATCGGATGCGGACCGGCGTGAATACTTATTCAAACTTTTCACCGCTCTTTCCGACGTGAAAGGGCATCTGGATCAGATCGTCGAAACCGGCGAACTGGCTAAGCGGCAGCTTGACGACCTATCGGGTCGCAAGCGGCTTTTCTAGGGCCAAGCAAACGCAGCCCTTTGGAGTTTAAATGTCTACTGAAATTTCGATGGAAGATGCTGTTTCGTTACTGGTGAACCCTCAAGAGGACAACCCACCTGTCGAAACGCTACAGGCTGACGATGATGACGTAAGCCAAGACTCACAAGCTGATGATGTAGTTGAAAACGCTGCATTTGACGCTGAAGAAGGTGAGGAACAATTTGCCGATGACGATGATGCCGATGAGGTTGAACCGGAACTGCTCGACGACTCAATCGAAGTAACGATTGATGGAAAAGTTGAGAAAGTCACCCGTGATGAGGCCGCCAAGGGCTATCAGCGACAGGCAGATTATAGCCGTAAGACAATGGAGCTGGCCAAGCAACGCAAGGCCGTTGAAGCCGAGGCTCAGAAGATTACGGCAGAGCGTGAACAATACGCTCAAGCGCTACAGTTGATTCAAGGCCAACTCAGCGCCGAGGAGCAGCCGGACTGGAACCGGCTGAAGGATGAAGACCCGTTTGAATACATGGTTCAAAAAGATGCATGGCGCGACAAGCAAGAGCGCCTGGCACAAGTTCAAGCCGAGCAAAGCCGTCTGCAGCAACAACAGATGGCAGAGCAACAGCAAGCGATGCAGCGAGAAGTCGCCACGCAGCGCGATGTTTTGTTGGAACGCATACCGGCTTGGCGGGACCAAAAGGTAGCAGAGACAGAAAAAGCGGCTGTGGTTGCTTACGCAAAAAGCAGCGGTTTTAGCGATGATGAAATCAGCAATGTCGTTGATGCTCGCGCCGTCGAATTACTGCACAAGGCATGGAAGTTTGATCAGCTTATGAAAGATCAAAAGGTTGATGCAAAACGGGTCAAAAACGCTCCAAAGGCAGCCAAGGGCGGGCAGCCGGTCACGAAAAAGCAGCGCACGTCACGTCGGCGCCAGGCGGCGTTCGATAAGCTTAAAACCTCGGGCAAGATTGATGACGCAGTGAATCTCTTGCTCCTCAAGGAGTGATCAATGACTACTTTAACAGCTAATAACGTCGTCGGGGCGCGTGAAGACCTCGCAAATGTAATCGCACAAATTCAACCAGCGGATGTTCCAATTTATAGTGCTGCCAAGAAAGAAACCTCCTCCGGCGTCTTTCATGAGTGGCTTTATCAAGACCTGGCAGCTGCTGCCGATAACAAGCTTGCGGATGGTGGTTCACTGTCAAGCGCCGCTGTGACAGCTCCTGTTCGCATCGGAAACTATCATATGATTGCCTCAAAGGTCGTCGCAATTTCAGGCACTTCAGAGTCTATTAACGCTGCAGGGCGTGACTCTGAAATTGCTTATCAAAAGCTTTTGAAGGCAAAAGAGCTCCGGCGCGATATGGAGCTGGCTTACATCACGGACAATGCATATGTGTCATCTGGTACCCGTGAGTGCGCGTCAATCACCAGCTATCTGTCAAACGTCAGTTTTTCAACCGCTGGTAGCACGTCAGCTTTGGCAGCCAACAACCAAAACGGTTCAGCTGCCATCACCACCACCGGCACCGATCGTTCGCTGACCATCGCAATGATCGACGCTGTTATGCAAGATTGCTACATTGACGGTGGCGAGCCGAACATGATGGTTATGTCTCCAGCTCTGAAAAATGCCTTCAGTGGCATTTCAAACGCTATGGCATCTGGCACAAGCAACCAAGTGCAGGCGACCGAAGGTAAGGCACTGACTCTGAATGGGTCCGTGTCGATTTATATGAGCGATTTCGGAGCTCTCGACGTAACTCCATCACGGGTCATGGCAGCCAACCACAATGATCGCGTGTTCTTGCTGGACACCGATTATTTGGCTGTTGCAACGCTGCCAGGTCGTAACTTTGTGACTGAGGAGTTGGCGAAAACTTCGGACGCCGAAACCTTCGCAATGATCACTGAGCATACCATTAAATTGATGGCTCCAAAGGCTCATGGCGCTGTCATCGACATTGATGGCACTGTGACCTAATAGGTCAGACACACACAGCTTAGAGGGGCGCGAAAGCGCCCCTTTTTTATTGCCGCGTCGGATGACGCCGCACCTCCCTTTGATGGATTTTACATGCCTGATTTCAAAACAGTCAGCGTGGATAATTCCACGCAGACCAAAGCTTCAATCCTGCGCGACGGCGAGAACTTGGTGATTCGTCACGAGCAAGACACGACAGCAATTCAAGAAGCCGCAAAGCAAGAGCGTAACGCGTACCAAGCTGGCAAGCTTATTGGTGACACGCAGCGACATCGGCAGAAGGTCGCTGAGGTTCCGACGTCAATTTATTTTCAATTGATCGCAAAGTTTGGAACGCCGCGTCAAAACCCGCGCGATTGGCAAAAGTGGCTGAGCGAAAACCCTGATTTCAAAACAACGAATATGAGTTGGTAATGGCAATCTCGACATATGCAGAGCTGCAAACAGCGGTGGCGAACTGGCTTGATCGCACAGACCTGAGCGCTCGCATTCCAGAATTTATTACGATTGCTGAGGTTGGTTTAGACCGGACTTTGCGTGCGCGTGAATTGATCAGCCGTGCCACGGCTACGGTAGATGAACAATATGAAAACTTGCCACGCGATTTTGCACAAGAAATCCGACTTTATTTGACTAGCACCAGCCCGACAATCCAGCTCAAGTCTATGTCGCCTGCAAGCTTGGTGCAGCAGTTTCCAAACAGCTCGGCTGGCACACCTCGCGCGTATGCGATTGTTGGCCCTCAAATTCAATTCGCACCGCAGCCAGACGCTTCGGCTTCTATCACAATGGAGCTGACCTACTACTCAAAGGTCAGCAGTTTTGCGTTGTCAGATAGCAACACCAGCAACGTGATTTTGGACCAACATCCTGATGTTTACTTGTACGCCACGCTGGCTGAAGCCGCGCCATTCTTGATGGATGACAAGGCGGCGCAGCGTTACGTCAACTTGCGCGAAGCTGCGGTGGCGCGGGCGAATGAAGCCAATGACGACGCAAGCTACGGCGGGACACTTTCGATGCAACACGGCCTAAGGAACATCGCATGAGCACAACAGTCTGGTCGTCAACTGGCGGCACCACAGTCACACAAAGCCTGGCTGATCAGGCGGCTACGTCAGCGACGGCTGCGGCTACGTCAGCGACTGCGGCGGCTACGTCAGCCACAGCCGCTGCGGCTAGTGCTACATCTGCCGCAAATGCGGCCACAGGCTTAAAGGTCAGCAGCGACGACCAAAGCCCAAGCACCTTAGAGGACAAGCTGATCGCCGGCACCGGGGTCAGTTTTACGACAAACAATAGCGGGGCCAACGAAACCCGCACAATCAACGTAAGCGGCTTCCAGTCAACAGATGCTACTCTGACGGCTTTGGCTGGCCTCACAGTCAGCGCTGATCAAATGATCTACGCAACGGGCAGTGATGCCTTTGCGACTAGCTCAATCACAAGCGCCGGTCGTGCGTTACTTGACGATGCTGACGCAGCAGCGATGCGAGCTACATTATCGGCTCAGGAATCCGATGCGACGCTAACCGCCCTAGCCGGTGTTTCGGTAAGCGCAGACCAGATGATCTACGCAACCGGCAGCGATGCCTTCGCAACAACTAGCCTCACGGCTGCGGGCAGGGCGTTATTGGACGATGCTGATGCGGCTGCTCAGCGTCAAACGCTATCTGCTCAAGAAGCTGATGCAACGCTAACCGCCTTGGCAGGTGTTTCGGTCGGTGCTGATCAGCTAATTTATGCAACCGGCAGCGATGCCTTCGCAACAACTAGCCTCACGGCTGCGGGCAGGGCGCTTTTGGACGATTCAGACGTAGCAACTATGAGGGGCACACTCGGCCTCGGCACAGCCGCCACCAGCGCGTCCAGCGCTTTCCTAGCAAGTGCATCGCCGTCGGTGTCTAGCGGCACGCTGACGCTTACAAGCAGCGGCCTGACATTCTCCGACGGCACAACACAAACCACCGCCAGCTCAGGCGGCGGCGGTGGTGGTGGTTTATCAAACGTCGTTGACGATACGTCTCCAGAGCTTGGGGGCGACCTCGACGTTTTGGCGCGGTCAATCGTCAGCTCGTCAGGTCGGGATATTTCCCTGTCGCCGGATGGCACTGGCTCAGTAATTATCAAGGGTGGTACGGCAGCAGCAAAATTGCAGCTAGAGTGCGAACAAGGAAGTCATTCAACCAGCATTCAAAGTCCACCCCATTCAGCAAGCGCTGATTATACTTTGACCCTACCAACCAGCCTATCTGCTGGCGCGCTCTACACCTCAAGCGGCGGTCAGCTATCGACCGGCGACTTGCCAGTGGCCGATGGCGGAACTGGCAGCTCGAATGCCAGCGACGCGAGGACGGCGCTTGGTGTCGCGATCGGCTCTGACGTCCAAGCCTATGACGCCGGTTTGAACAGCATCGCGGGCCTAACAACTGCCGCTGACAAAATGATCTACACCACTGGGTCGGACACTTATGCCGTGGCCACCATCACAGCGGCGGGGCGCGCAATCCTTGACGATGCAGACGCCGCAGCGCAACGCACATCGCTTGGCCTTGGCACGATGGCTACGGCGGCTACGAGCGATTATCTGCCTCTATCTGGTGGCACCTTGACTGGTAATGTGGGCATCGAAAAAAATGGAGCAACCTCACTTACACTGACTCGCACTAACGGCGCATCAAATTTTGCTGAAATCACAGCTTCGGGAGGTAATGGTGAGCAACTTACGATTAAATCTAATGAAAGTAATCAAACATCCGGTTTTACTGCATTTAATGTAGGTGGTTCAGAGCGTGTTCGCATCGACAACAGCGGCAATATCGGTATTGGTACGTCGAGTCCAGGTGAGCCACTGCATGTCGCAGGTAATTCAGTAACCGCTGCGCAGATAGTTGCAGAATCCATCGCTACATCTCAATATTCTGGTGGTGGTATCGCTTTAATGAACGGTGCCACGGCAAACGCTAGTCATGTTTTAATGATGACCTACATCCGAGATTCAGACAGTTCGGATTCAATTTTTAGTATCAATCAAGTTGATGACAACCGAGGTTACTTAAAAACATTAGGACAATATGACCTGTCGGATCATTTTTGGAGATTTCTTACAAACGACGCCGAGCGTATGCGGATTGATTCTGCTGGCAATGTCGGGATTGGCACGACGAGTCCCTCAGAACCCCTAGAAGTCGCTGGCAAGATTAAGACTACTTCAGGTGGCGTTGAGTTCCCAGACGGCACAGTTCAAACCTCGGCTGCGACAGCAGGCGTATCAACCGGCAAGGCCATCGCTATGGCCATGATTTTTGGCTAGGAGCACAAAATGGCAGCGCCCAATCTAGTAAATGTTTCAACGATCACGGCAAAAACAGCTTATTTGAGCCTGAACAGCACAAGTGCAACAACACTTCTAAGTAATGCTGCGTCGTCGGGTAAGGTCTATAAACTGAATAGCATCATCGTCGCGAATGATGACGGCAGTTCGGCAGCCGATGTAACTATTTCAATTAACAGTGCTGCGTCGGGTGGCGGCACAGCGTATAAAATTATTCACACAGCATCTGTCATTGCAGACGCGTCACTTGTAGTCCTTGATAAAAACAGTGCAATTTATTTGGAAGAAGATCGATCCATTGTCGTGACTGCTAGTGCTGCCAATGATCTTGACGTGATATGCTCATACGAGGAGTTATCATAAATGCTGGGCTTTCGCGGCAAAGTCGATTCCACTGCGATAGATAGTAATGTTTACGACTTGAATCGTCATTACCGTGAGCATGCTTTTGGTCGGCTTGTAACAGTGGCTGGCTATCAACCATTTTTTGATCCAAGCAATATTCTATCGAGTAAGGTATTATCAAATTCAAATAAAACAATTACACACAACAGCGGCTCGGAACTTGGTGCAAATTACATACTAAATTCAACCACTTCTGGTAAGTATTATATAGAATTGACTCACGACGGAACGGATGGCAACAGTTTGACTGTGGGAGTACTTAATGCAAATCACAGTGGCGAAATGCGCAATCAAAATGACTCTGATTGTTTTGGCAGACGATTTGGACAATTTGGACCCGCAGGTACAAATAATATCAACAATGGTGATACTATAGGTCTAGCACTTGATGCCGATAATAAGACTCTAAACATATATGTTAATAATTCTTTAGATAGTGGCATGTCAGGGTCTTTTTCTGTGACTGGTGCTTTATTTTTAGCAGTTGAATTATGGAATGGGAACGCATTAACATTAGTTGATTTATCCTCCTACTCCTACACGGCCCCAAGTGGTTATTTAGCTGGTTGGCCTCAATAATGAGGAGCAGTCATAAATGTTAGGTTTTCGAGGAAAAGTTGATCCAACTGCGATAGACAGTAATGTTTACGATTTAAACAGTCATTTTGAAGAACACGCATTTGATCGACTTGTTTCGACCCCCCAAAATGGTGAGGCGCTCTGGGACACCAGCTACACAGGCAACAGTCTTACTTATAGCACAGACAAAAGAGACTTGACTGGCAATGGTGGTAGTTTAGCTGTAACCGCACTCGAAGGCACAATCACCGGCGGAACGCATTACATCGAGTTGAAAGAGCTGCCGGGCCAGAATATTTCTCCGTATTCATTCGTGGTTGGTTTTATCAAAGCAGAAAATATTTCCGCATTTGATCGCGGCAGTCCGAACGACGGCAGTGATTGGATAGAAAATTACTCACGTCAAATACGCTTTCGGCTTGGCTTCAATACCGGATACTCGTCAATTTCTAACAGCGACGTTATCGGCGTTGGCATCGACTACTCAACTGGCAATATTTTCATCCGAAAAAATAACTCGAATGAATTTTCAGCAACGATTGGCTTTAGTTATGCCAACGGCCTGCGGATGGCATTCATGCCATGGGATGGCAGTCGCGCGCGCTTAACGCAAAAAAGTAATCACTCTTATACAGTCACTGGTTATCAAGCCGGCTGGGGTGGCACCTAAAACACTTGCTCAGCTCAATGGAGAATTTTTTGCATGGTTATGTACAGTTTAAACGGCAGCTATCCAGTCGCAACTATGCCGCACCGGGTGCGTCGAATAAATGGCCTGACTTACACCTCCGAGGCTGTTTATGGATGCATAGATGACGAAAGCCATCCCTGGATTGCCGTGAGCGATCCGCCTGATTATGACGCGGCCACACATAGTCTTTCGTGGAGCGGAGTTGACTGGGTGGTGACTGAAAATCCGCCCGTTGTCATTGTTGAGCAGCCGGTTGAGGTGACTGAGGAGCCGGTGGAGGTGGCAGCCCCTGAAGAACTAACCGAAACCGTTGCTGATGCGACAGCGCCAGCCGAGGTGGTTAGTGTTGATGCAGAAGATACAATAGACGGAGACGCAAATGGCTAGTTCTGCGAGCGCGGTATTACAACTTGAACTCCAGGCCAGCGGCGAAAATGCAGCGACTTGGGGAACTAAGACGAATACCAACCTCAAAATCCTAGAGGACGCGATTGGCGGCACTGAAGCCATCACGCTTTCAAGCAGTGACGTTACTCTGACGGACACGCAGTTCACATTCGGCCAGCAATCCCATGCGGCGGTTTTAGAGCTAAGCGGCACGCTGAGCGCAAACGTCAATATCATCGTACCAACGCGGTCGAAAACTTACTTGGTTAAAAATGGCTGCACCGGCGCATTCACTGTGACGGTCAAAACAGCATCTGGCACAGGCGCTATCGCTGACCAAGGCATCACCACGTTAGTCCGTTGTGACAGTACAAACGTAGTCCGGAATGACGGCACTAGACCGGCTGCGTTCTATGAAGCTGGCAACTTAGTTGTCAGCGCCAATGTGGCGGCCACCGTGCCATTTAGCAGCAGCAATCGCGTGTATGACGAGCATGGCTTGTTTAACAGCTCAAACCAGCTTGCGCCGCCGACCGGCTCACTAATTCATGTCGTTTTCAACTTTGTTGGCGTTGTCAGCAGCGGCAACACTTTGAACGGCAGAAGCCAAGGCGGTGCCGCTTATGGCGGGTCAGCTAACCCTCCTGCTGCGTGGGTAAGCACCGGCGGTTTTGGCGACGGCAACGGCACTCAGGGCGTGGTGCATTACGTCACGCCGGTCGCCAGCGGTCAGGTCTTTGACTTCCAAGTTTTGAGCAATCAAAACGTCACAGCCAGTTATTCGGTTTACGCGGAGGTGTTGCGATGAGCGCTGTTCTTCAAATCCAGCCGACCTGGGTGTTGACCGATATTATTGCGGCGGCGGGTCAACCGTTAGACCAGGCGTACACGGCTGACGATAGGTTGTACCTTCCTGATGTCAGCCAGGTTGACGCTGACGCGGCCTTGGCTGCTTATGACAATGCAGCGAGCCAAGAGGCGAAAGAGTGGTCACTCGTTCGCGTTGAGCGAAACGCAAAGCTGCTCGCGTGCGACTGGACTCAGCTACCAGACTGCAATCTGAGCGCTGCGATGCAAGCTGGCTGGGCTGACTATCGGCAACACTTGCGTGATATTACGACACAAGCTTTGCCTGTCGAATGGCCGAGGGAGCCTAGCTGATGACTTACTCGGCGGTGACGCCCCAAGCCGGCATCTTCGCTGATCAAGCGCCGGCGGACGCTTCTGGTTTTTATACGGCAGGCAGCAATGTGCGATTTGTACAAGGCCGTGCTGAAAGCATTGGTGGCTTTCAAAAGTACACTGACGAGCAAACGAATGGCATCGCAAGGGCGCTCAAAAGCTGGGCGCAAATCGACGGTCAGATTGACACAGCTTATGCGTCAGCTGCCGCCATTGAAGTTGGTCAAGGCGGCGAATTTAATGACGTTACCCCAGTTCGCGCCAGCGGTTCGCTATCAGCGCCGTTTACAACAGTTAGTGGGTCAGCGACTGTTACTGTGACGCACACCAGCCATGGAGTTGAAACGGGCGACCGGGTTTTGTTTTCAAGCGCGTCTGCCGTGAATGGCATCACCATTGACGGTGAATTTGTTGCAACCAAGGTCGATGCAAACAGCTACACAATCACAGCCAGTACAACCGCAAGCGGCTCTGGCTCTGGTGGTGGCTCGCCGAGCTATCAATACTTACTTGCCAGCGGTCCGGTTGACTCTGTTTTTAATTACGGCTGGGGCGTCGGCACCTGGGGCGAAAGCACATGGGGTACGGCCCGCAGCGCCAGCGATATCGTTTTAAATGCTCGCACCTGGTCGCTTGCCCCGTATGGTGAAGACCTGCTTGCCCTGCATAACGATAGCGGCAACATCTATTTCTGGGATGCGTCAAACGGCACCTCAAATCGAGCCACAGCGCTTGCAAATGCGCCAACGGCCAACCTCTTGGTGGTGTCGCCTGAAACGCGTCATATTATAACTTTTGGCGCAGGTGGCGACCCGCTAAAGGTTCAATGGTGTGCGCAGGACGCAATCACGACATGGACGCCGAGCGCTACAAATGACGCAGGTGATCAGCGTTTGATTGATGGCTCGGAAATCCGGGCAGCTATCCGGTCGCGTGGCGCAATCTTGGTTCTGACTGATACTGCTGTCTATGAGATGTCATACATAGGTGGCGAGTACGTTTTTCGGTTCCGCCGCATTGGTGCGACAGGACCAATTTGCGGTCCGCAAGCGATTACAGAGCGTGATGGCTTGGTCGCATGGATGACAGTGGACGGAACATTTATGGCCTTTGACGGCGCTTTGAAACAGCTTAGCTGCCCTGTCCGCCGACATGTTTTTGACGACATAAACTTAGTGCAACGCGTCAAAATTAACGCTGGCGTCAATAACGCTTTTGGCGAGTTTATCTGGTCATATCCAAGTGCCAACAGCGACGAGCCAGACAAGGTTGTAGTTTGGGCGTATGGCCAAGGCACAGGCATATGGTGGTTGTCAGATGATCTGGGCCGCACAGCCTGGGACGCCGCCGGGGTTATCAGCAACCCGCTGGCGGCGAGCGGTAACAGGTATGTCTATGAACACGAAATTGGTACATCGGCAGATGGCTCAGCCCTTGTAACTTTTGTGGAAACAGGCGACGTGTCGATTGATGACGGCGATCAACTTTATACGATCAGTGATATCATTCCCGATCTGGATATCACCGGCAGCAACGCCGATAATAAAGTCAACTTGACATTAAAATCCCGCATTTATCCATTGGGCGATCAAGTCACAAACGGTCCGCATGAAATCGGCTCTGATACGCAAAAGCTGTCTGTCAGAGCGACTGGGCGGCAGATTGCTTATCGGTTGGCAAGCAGCTCTAACACGCTTTTCTGGCGTGCTGGCAAGCAACGCTTCGATGTTGAGCTGAGCGGTGGCCAGCGGTGAGCCGTTTACCAGCGGCCCCGCCAGAATATGACCCAGGGTCATTTAATCAGCTCATTGCTGACCTTGAAAGGGCAGCCGAAAACTCTGCCGGCAGCGCGGCCAGAAACTTCGCAGCAACCAATGCGACTAAGCGGCGGTCGTTTGACAGCTCAACTGTCACGCTTGCTGAGCTGGCTCAGGTGGTGGCGACACTGATTGACGATATTTCGGATAGCGAATGATTGATGAAAAAACGTGGCGAATTGCAGCTCCAATGCTGCAATTAGCGCTAGACTATCAAGACACGCATGACATTCACGATATCAAGACACTGATCAATGAGGGCGCAGCACAGCTTTGGTGTGCTGAGCGGTCGTGCGTTGTCACTGAAATCATTGAATACCCGCGCATGAATGCTTGTCGGATTTGGCTGGCAGCGGGCGACAAAAAAGAGCTGGTTGCCCAGGTGCTTAATGACATTGAGACGTGGGCGAAGGCGCACGGTTGTAGTAAAATTGAATTGGTTGGCCGTAAGGGCTGGCTGCGTGTGTTGCAAGACTTTGAGCAACCACACCATGTACTGGAGAAAAGGTTATGAGTAAAGGCGGCGGTTCACGGACAGTAAATACCAGCTCGCGTATTTTGCCAGAGTATGAGCAGTTCGCAGACGAAAATTTGCAGATTGCTGGTACTATTGCAAATCAGCCATTTACCCCTTACCAGGGTCAGCGTTTTGCTGATATCAGCCAAGATGAAATTGATGCGGCTGCATTTCTCCGGCAAGCACCATCTAGGTTCGGTGGCTTTGGCGGTGGCATCGCTCAGCGTGTTGAACAAGCTCAAGCGCCAATGATTTCTGCTGGCGATATCACAAGCAACACCCAAGCCTTCATGAACCCATATACCAGTCAAGTTATTGACACTTCATTGGCTGACTTAGATCGCGCAAATCAAATGGCGCTCAACCGCGTCGGTCAGTCTGCTGTTGGCGCTGGCTCTTTTGGCGGCAGCCGCCAAGGCGTTGCAGAAGCTGAAACCAACCGTGCGTTTTTAGACCAAGCAGCTCGCACAGCCGCACAGCTTCGGGCCAGCGGTTTTGGTCAAGCGCAGGCTGCCGCGCAGGATTTGGCAGCGCGTAATCAAGCTGCTCAAGGTCAGCAAATGAGCCGACAACTACAGGCCGCAGATGCTTTACGAGCAGCCAGTCAGGCAAAGTTCAACCGAGATATTGCGTTTGCTCAAGCCCAACAAAATCTTGGCTTGGGAGACCGCGACCGACGCCAGCAAGCTTTGGACCTCCAATATGGCGACTTCTTAGAACAGCGCGGCTTTCCTTTGCAGCAGCTTGCGATCAGACAATCAGCGCTATCTGGCACGCCAGTGGGTCAGTTTGCTCAAGTTCCAGTGCGTCGTAGTCCGTTGAACTTTGGCTCATTGCTTGGCGGTGTTGGTAGCCTGTTGACAGGCTTGAGAGGGTAAAAATATGGCTTTACTAAGACAACGTGGCGGCGGGTTGCTGGCCACTGGTCCAGACGCAGTTCGCGCGAATGCAATGCGAGAACAGCAACGGTTACTTGGTGCAGCTCGCGCACCTTCTGTAATCCGCGCACCCACAAACGTGATTATGGAAGAGAACCCTCTAAACACGCTGGGGTCAGGCTTAGGATCGCTCGGCAAGTCTCTAGGCCAGATGGCTTTGCAAAGCCGAGAGCAGCAAGCGCGAGAAGCATTCTCGGCCGCTGGAGATGATGTGAGCAAAATTGCCCAAGTCGCGGCAGCTTTCCCATCGACTGCGGCGGGCAAGCAGGCCGCACAGCGAGCGCAACAACAACGCTCTATCATGGCGGTTGACGCGCGGCAGGAAAAAACACTTACGGCGCAAGCAAACCAAGCCGCACTTGATCGCAATTTGAAAATTATTGAGGGGCGATTGACGCGCGAGGGTCAAATGGCTTTGGCACGTTTTAACGCCTCGCAAAGAACAGAGCGTGACATGATGCTCTATGAAAACAGAATCAAGGAGCTGCGAGAGCAAGCGCGACTGGCGCGGGAAAAGATTGAGTTGGAGGCTGACATTAAAAGCGGTGAGGGGTTTGGCCGGCCCGGCTCCGAAAAGTATGAGAAGTTTGCTCTTAAGCTGAAACAAAATTTCGATAAAGGAAAAGAAATCCAAAAGTACAGAGAGGTTGAGGCCAGCGTCCGCACCATTGAGCGGGGGATCGCTGTCAAGTCTCTTGCGGGCGATGTCAACTTGGTGTTCGCAATCGCTCAAGCCTTTGACCCTGGCAGTGTCGTTCGACCTGGTGAATATGAAACAATTGCGAACGCGCAGGGTTTTGATGAGTTGATCAGGGGTGCCGCTAACGCAGTACAAGGCGGTAACAGATTGACAGACAAAGTGCGGCAAGAATTGTTGAAAGTAGCCAAGCAGAGACTAGCGTCCAGGCGGCCGATTTTTGTGCGCCAGGCAAAAGATCTTCGGGACAGGGCGATGCGAGCAGGAATTGCGTTCGCAGATGTAGGCCTGACAGAAGCCGATTTCAGCAATCAAACACCGTTGACCACTTACACCGCACCTCAGCAGCAAACATCAAATCCCCCTGTTGTTCCTTTGATGACGAAACGCACTACGGGGACGCGCACGAGCCGAGGTGCTGCACGAAGAACGCCGCAGAATTACGACTACAGTTATTGAGAGGGCAGTCATGGTTGAGGTAAATGTTCGAGGCGAAGGCACAATCACAGTTCCCAACTACAGCCGCGAACAGTTCGCCAGTTTGACTGAAGCTCAAAGACAAGGGCTCATTCGCAAAGCTGTGGGGCGGAAGTCGGTAGAGGAAAAGCGACTGGATTCGCAGCGCATTCGCATGGGCGTTCAAGGGCTAACGCTTGGCTTTGGCGAGGAGATTGAGGCGGCCGCTCGCTCACTATTCAGTGACCGATCCTATGATGAAATTCGTGATGACCTACGCGGCGATTTGAACGAGTTTCGCGACAAACGGCCGGTGGAAGCGTTTGCTCTTGAGCTGCTGGGTGGACTTGCTCTGCCTGGCGGCGCGTTTGGCGCGGGGATTAGAGGCGCAAAAACTGCTGGTCAATTATTAAAACGTACAGCCTTGGCCGGTGGTGCTGGCGGCGCAATCGCTGGCCAAGGTTTTTCTGATGCAGAACTTGGATCTAATCAAAATAAACTTGATACGGCGATAGGCCTTGGCATTGGCGCGGCCACAGGGGTCGCTGTGCCTGTCGCTGGCGATCTGGGGCGTCGCGTGTTGAGGGCGGTTAGAGAACCAAACCCGCAACTGGCCGCCACGCGGGCAATTCAACAGCGGATTGATGATGCTGGCAAAACGCCCGACCAAGTGATAGCTGAGCTAGATGACATGAGAGCAAGCGGCTTGCCTGAGCCGATTATCGCGGACACGGACGACGTTCTCAGAACCGGAGCTGCAATAGCCGCAGCGAGGCCAAACCCCGAGCGACAGGTCGCCCGTGACTTTCTCCAGCGCAGACAAGCCGACGAGGGTGAGTTGTTTGAAGGTGAGGTCGCACGCCGGGCAGATGTCGATTTCGACTCAAGCAAAGATTACCTGGAAGAATTGCAAAAGCGTCAGAAGGCGCAAGCGCAGATCGACTATGGTCAGGCTGAGCCGCAGATGCTGCCCAGATCAGAATTCGACAGTTTTCTTGAAAATAACTACGTTAAACAGGCATTTCGTCGTGCGAAGGATGAACAACAAGCTCGAATTCTTGAAGCAGAGGCCGAGGGTGGCGATGGTCTATTTCCTGGTGAGGCGTTGCTGACAACATTTGAAGATTTCAAAAAATTGCCTGAGCTTTCTACTGCTACGCTGCAGCAGTTAAAATTTGGCTTGGATAGTGTGTACAAGGGCATCGGCCAGAAAGATGCGTCGCGAAGGCCGCCGGTCCGCAAAATTACCGACGCCTTCAACCAGAAAATTGGCAGCCTGAATGAAGATTTCCGCACTGCCAACGCAAACTATGCCAGCTTTGGCGCGCTTGAAGATGCCATCGACTCTGGCCGAAAGGCATTTTCGGACACAAGTCGCAAGTCAATTGAGGCCTTCCAAAAGCTCAAGCCCAATGAAAAGGCGGCTTTTCGGCAGGGGCTGTTGACCGAGATTTTTGAGCGCACGGCAAACGCTAGAAACAATCGGGACATCACCAGCATTTTTGGGTCGCGCCAAAAGCAAAAAGTTTTGCGAACCCTTTTTGATGAGCCAGAGTCCTTCGATGCAATCATGAAGCTGGCCGAAAATGTTGGTCGACAACGCGCCACAAAAGCGCGCATCACCGGAGGGTCGCCGACCGCTCCCCTCCAGATTGAAAGGCAAGCGGTTGAAGAGGGGTTGAGCGATATTGCGTTGAGCGCGGCAACAGGCGGGAACATGGATGTGTTGCGAACGATCTTTCGAGCAGGCCAAGGGCGAGGGTCTTTTGACAGCCCGACGGCTGCCAACGTGCTTCGGGGGCTCACAACACCTGACCCGCAAGAGCAACGAGCTTTGCTAAATCAAATTGCCTCACTGCCGTCGGCTCGCCGCTCTGGCCTTCTGAATGCTACAGCACCTGGCCTTGCCGTTCCCGCAATCAGCTTGCTATCGCCTGATATGAGGCCAGAAGAATGACCGACACAGAACGCCTAGCCCGCTTAGAGGCCCGCACAGACGAGCAAGAGCGCAGGCTAGAGCGTATCGAAGAAAAAATTGATGGCCTACTTGAGCTGGCCGCTATCGGCAAGGGCGCTGGCTGGCTGCTGATCAAAATTGGTGCTTTGTTGGCAGGTTTTTTGGCTGCAGGCGCATGGCTGTTAGAGCAGCTTAAAATCTAAAATGTCAATTATGAAGCACCGCACTGGTGCGCGGGGAGAAGCCATCGCAATCGCGTGGCTAATCAGCCGCGACTGGTACGTCTTCAAATGCTTTCAATCGCACTCCCCGGCCGACATTGTTGCAATCAAAATGCAAGGGTCGCGCCCAGCTCAGGTACTGATGCTCGAAGTCCGCTATCAGGGCATCGAGAGCGGAAGACCTGAGGGGCTTTCATATAATCAGCTCAAGGCAGGCGTCAAACTGATGATCGTCCATCACGATGGCCACGTTGACTTGGACCCAGAGTGGTCGCGGAGAAGCAATGCGAAAAAATCTCAACCGACGCCCGACACAGATCAAGAGCTTTGATCAGTTTGATATAGCAATCAGCCATGACCCAGAAACCAACCGAGTGTGTGAGGTCTTCATTGTCGGTAGAGGCAAAGAAGGCTCACCGCTTTCCGACACGCTTTATGAAGCTGGCTGTTGGATATCTGAGACAATTCAAAATTCTGACGAGGAAATTTTATGCTGACGCTTTTGGGGAGTTTGCTTGGGTTTCTATCGGCGCTAGCGCCGAGGGCGTTTGACTATTTTCAAGAAAAGGCAGACCGCGCTCACGAGCTGGCCATGATCGACCGCCAGATGGAGCAAATGAAATTAGGCTCGCAGCTCAAGCTAGAGGAAATCAACGCCCAGGCTGACATTGCTGAGACTCGTGCGATTTATCGGCATGACAGCTCGATCAAGTCATCAACCTGGGTCAACAACCTGCGTGGTTCGGTAAGACCGGCAATCACATACCTGCTTGTTTGCTGCCTCATTGCGATCAAGTTTTGTGGCCTGTACGCGCTGATAGCCATCGAAGGCATGGCGGTCTATCAAGCGCTTCCAGCAATCGCTGATGATCAGTTTAACGCCATGATTGCTGCGGTGATCAGTTTCTGGTTTGGCAGCCGTGCGATGAACCGCAAATGAATACGGACGCAATTCAAAATCTCTCGCTCGATATCGTCAATCTGATTGAGCCATTGGTGGCCGTCACCATCGCTCTGACGATTGGTTTGGCCCTGAAAGACTGGGTTGTAAACGCTATAGCTGGCCTGAAGTTCAAGTGGTCGGAGGCATGGTCTGAGGGTCAAAAAGTGTTTATAGATGGAGAAGAAGCAACCATCATAAAGATCTCGACAAGCGAAACTGTGTTTGCGATTCGCAATGGCCGTGGCCTGGTTTGGCGGCACGTCGCAAACGAAAAAATCCGCAGCCTGAAAATTGAACGCATTATTGAGCGCCCAGATGAAAATCAGTCAAACGGGCATTGACCTCATTAAAGACTTTGAGGGGTTTCACGCTGAAAGCTACTTATGTCCGGCTCAAATTTGGACACAAGGTTGGGGTAGTACGTCTGGCATCACAGCAGACACACCACCGATTACGATGGCCGAAGGCGAGGCGTTGCTCAAGCGTGACTTAGTTAGGTTTGAACGCGCGGTGCATCGGCTATGTCCGGTGCCGCTAACGCAAGGCCAGTATGATGCGCTTGTTTCATTCAGCTTCAATCTCGGCTCGGGCGCTCTACAGAGCAGTACGCTTCGGCGTAAGATTATGCGCGAAGATTATCTCGGAGCCGCCGACGAGTTCCCCCGATGGGTGTTTGCCGCAGGACGCCGCTTGGCGGGCTTGGTGCGACGTCGAGAAGCCGAGAGAGTATTGTTTTTATCGGACATGGAGGATGCGGCATGAAGCATGCAAAAGAGATCATGGTCATCGCCATGATTTTTGGCGTTTTCCTGCTGCTGACCGTCATCATTGTTGGTGATTATTACATCGCTCTCCGTGAGCATAGACCGCCAGACGAGAGCGTGATCACACTTTTAAAGATGACGCTGACGGGCGTTATAGGCGTCATTGCAGGCTATCTTGGCAGGTAGTTTTCGCTTGTCTTATTCAGAAAGTGAAGGGATTGGATTGGCGCAAGGTGTCGCAACCCCTTCACTATACTGAGTGAAGGGGTTGCATGTTCACTTGAAGGCGCTGCCTTCCACTAAAGTCTGTTAGTTTCCAATAACTTCCGTATGCCTGTCATTACTGGGGGTGAAGGGGTCGTCAGTTCAAATCTGGCCGCTCCGACCAATAAATCAATGACTTGGCGGAAACTATTGTGCAGTGCAATATGTTCACTTGAACATAAAACTGTGACAAAAATAACACAGTAGACCCCTTCATATGTTTAGGGCCACTGCAGCGTGGCGCAGAAAATCGGGGCTAAACCGCGCATAAACAGACTCAGTGATTTTGGTGTTTGTGTGACCAAGGAATTGCGAGATTTGCGACATCGGTACGCCGCCCTCCGCCATCCAGACCGCCGCCGTGTGACGCAAAACGTGCGGCGTCACGTCAGCAAGCTGCGGCACCTTTTTAACCCGCCGGCGGAACGCGATGTCAATGCGCTTGATTGGGCTGCAATTATATTCGACGACGTGATCAGTCACCGCAACCGACTTTGCCTCACGCAGCCGATCATATAAGTTGTCGGTCATTGGCACGACGGCGCGTCGCTTGTTTGCCGCCCCGCCGTCGCCGCGCAGGTCTACCAGCTTGCGATCAAAGTCTACCTGAGACCACTTCATCTGGCAGATCGCCGACTTGCGGGCGCCGGTGGCGATGGCGATCTCTACAAACAGCGCCAGGTGGTCGGTCGGCGCGACCGCGCTACGGAGCAGCTTGAACTCCTCGCGCGTCAGATACCTATCGCGTGGCGGTGGTGGAGGTGGCATCTCAAATACAAAACTTCGATGGCCCTCGGGTGCGTACTTTCTAACCGCCGCTTTAAGGCACGCCAGCTCGCGCCTGATTGTTGCGTTGCCAGCTCCTGCGTTGCGGCGTCGCTGAATGTAGGCTTGGCACATCGGCACCGAAATCTTGTTGGTGTCGAGGTCGCCGAAAAACGGCAGCAGGTGTTTTTCTCCGTAGTGCTCCCGCCCTTTTGGACTGCCGATCTTGTAGCTGCGCCAAACCGCCTTGACAGTTGCCTCAGTGACATCGGTCTGCTGGGCCTTGTATTCGGCGAGAAGCTGTTCTGCCTTGTCTCGATTTTCTAAATTGTATGCGAGGCCTAAGCCGTAACGTCTAAGACGCCACTCGACGCCGGTTGCGCCTTCGCATGGTTCGTACCAATGCACGGCGTATCGTCCACGGTATTTTCCGAGCTTGATTGTTGTGTCCATCCTTCATGCTTCCTAATTTCTGTTTCAATAAACCTGATTTGTCTGCCCACCTGGAAGTGGGCGATCTCACCTTTGCGCACCATCGTTCTAATAGTCTTGGGGTCTACGCCCCATCGCTCAGCGAGTTTTCCTACCGTAAATAAGCGCGAGTCCATTGTGAATCCCCTTTAAAAAGTGCTGACGGCGAGATGGCCACAGGGACATACAAAACCCTGGTCACGAGAAGACATTGACACGCACTCGCCGCCAGCTATCGGACTGAGGATGCGAAGCTCAGCCAGATTTCGTTTTCAATCCTTGCGGCTGAGCCACTGGCCGCCGCTGCACGCATGTAGCAATCTGTGATGTTTTAGCCATGTTGATGGCTATCATTTGCTCAACACACTGCTGCATCGTGTCCATCTCGATACGGTCTTGGACGAGAATGAAGACACGCGATTCAAGCGTCATCAGTAAGCCCAGGACCATAAAGATGTTCATACTGCCAGCGCCCCCATCATTTCGTCAGGAACTGGTCTTGGATTGGATTTTTTGAGAAGGATGCCTGTCGTCATAAGGGCTAGGCGGATGGCGTCGTCATCGTTAATATCTTGGTGACGCTGCGTTACTAAATCCAATACATCACCGAGGTCATGTTGGCGATGCAGCAACAATGCATCCATGTGAATGCGGTCCGCTAGATCGTGTGCTAAAAGCCAAAAATCTGGTTGAACACTCTGACGCTTTTTTTGCAAATGCTTTGGGCGGCGAGCAAAACTTGATGATGGTGCATCAGCCAATTGTTTATACTTGGTGCCGAAGTAGCCATATTTTTCGATTTGTCCAGCGATGTATTCAGCATTTACACGTAAACGTTCTTCGTTCTGTCGCATGATTTCACGAATGCGCTCAGTCATCTTCACCTCCAACGATCTCGCCAAGGCAGGCGGCGTAGCCAGCCAAGTCAACGATGCTGTCGTTGTGCGACGGGTCAGCCTTCAACCGCGCCAGTTTCATCAAGGCCAAAGCCAAAGCGACGTCGCCGGGCGTAAATTCACGATCAAAAAAGACTGACCAAAGCCGCGCAATCTCAAAAAATGAGCGCTCTGGGCTGCCGTAGCTCTTCCCACGGCCCATCACTGCTGCATGAGCGAGTGCGAGCACGGCAGCCCGGTCCATTAAAAGGACTCCGGAGCGTTGTGTGGCGGAGGTGGTGCCGAAACCGCGACGGCTGCCGGCGGTGCCGTGACGCCTGGCGCAACGGGAGTAGCTGCGCCGTTGTCGAAGGGCGAGCGGCTTTCCCAGCCGGTGATCGCCAAAACGGGCGCGTGCGCCGTTCCCTTCGGCGATACAATTGGCGTGGTGCCGGTGAAGGTCACAATCGGAGCTTTGTCGACGTACTCCGGGCCGGTGGCTGCCTCAAATGCATCGTGGACGGCATCAACGGCGTTGCGCACTGACATTGCAGTTGATCCAAATTCATGGATGTCAGCACCAAGCAGGCTGGAGTTATAGACTTGGATGCGAAAGCCGAGCTTGTGATCGTCTGATGGCTGCTCGATCATTTGTTGTGAGCCATCGACAAGGCTGCGATATTTCATTGCTTGGATATCCACAACGCCGACCAGGCGTTGCCAGACAATTTCGATGTTCGCAAAATCCATTTGCAAAGCTATCGGGAAGGGCAGGGGCTGCGGCTGATTGGTCCAGGTTTCGCCGATTTGAACGCGATTTACCTTCGACAAGATGCCGCTGCGGGCGTCAAAGCTCAGTCGGGGCAGGATTGCTGATGGGGTTGTGCCAGTGGACATGAATTTATTAATAGGCATTTCTTCTTTCTTCCTTCTGTTTTTCTGGGGGGGGGTTAAAATCCGAACACCTTTTTGCCAGCAGCCCGCATGGCGGGTGACGACATATAAAAGCTCGAATAATCTGGGACGACGCACTGGGCCATTTCTTCAAAACTTGAAAAAAGCCCCATAAATTTTTCGCGTGCGATGGTCGCAAGCCGCACTTCTTCAATGGCTTGAGGGATATCCTCTTGCCTAAAAATTCGGCACTCTTTGCCGCTGACATAAGCAAAGCGCATTTCGTGATTTCCGAGAGCGGTGCCATACACCGCGCCCTGCCAACGATGGCTGTCAGACACGTTCGCAGTTGGCAGCCGCAGTGTGGTTTTCAAGTCCACAATCAAGCCATGATCGGGATACAAAAAATCTAAAAAGCCAGTGTGTGACTGCTCGCAGCCGTCAAGCTGGAGCGACACCTTGTGCTGACCCTCGCCAGGAAACTCGGGCGTGCCATAGGGCCTTAGCGCATTGATGGCGTGAGTTACCATGCCCTCGATGTGCTTGCGTCGATTGGCCTTGCTTTCCTCACTGATTGCTTTGAGGGCCGTCAACCGATCGAATTTAGCGAACGCCAGAGCCACGCACTGACTGATTGGCCGCTTGTGGTCTATCAGACCCTCTTTGACGCCATCTTCGACGGCGATGCCGGCTGCCATGGGTGCGTTCATGCCGTCACGGTAGCCAAGCTCTTTCAGCAGCCATGCATCAACTGGCATATTCAGGGTCGATGGCGACCATGGAGTTTTCTTTTTAAGAGCCATCAACAAGCACCTTTTCCCACACGCCCGCTGGCTCAACCCAGGCCTCACGGCCAGGGCGGTTTTGCCATTCCCACAAACGTTTAAAATTTGCGATCTGCTCGTCAGTGATGGGGCCGTCATATCGGCGCTCTAGCGCCGTGATTTGCTCGGGTGTTAGACCTGCGTAACGGCTCATTGCGGCATCTCAAGGATGTATCCGAACACCAAAAGCGCATATCCAATTCCGAAAATCAGACAAATCGTCAGAAATTCCGCTAATAATTTGATCATTGTCGTTCCTTACGATAAAATTTCTCGTCACACATTGGTTTTTTAAAAAAGTTTGTAAGAAGGTTCGTCACGATCTAAGTGCCCGGCTTGGAACAAGCGTAAATATTTATCGAGCGGGATGGGCTGGTCGTCTATTGGATGATCAGTCAAATAATCGACCGCTCCGATCATCACGTCATTAAATTCCCGCCACAGATCGTACCTTTGCAGCTTCATCAAGCGCTTAGGCACTTGAGTCTGCGCTGCCATGGAAAAGATTGTGTCAATGTCGCGGTCAATCCAAAAAGACCGGACGATACAACAATTTGTCAGCGCGCTATATTTGACTGTGCGCGCCTTTGGTCCGGTACCGTCTTGATCGGCAAACATCTCACGCGTGATACGGCGCATTTTCTCAACATCGAAAACGGTTGGGAACTCCCAGACAATGACGTAATTGTCACGCAACTTCCGAACGTCGATTACGCCCTGTTCAATCGGGCCGTCATATCGGATATCCGCCGGTCGATTGCAGTTTTCAATTCGGGGTCTAGCCGATCGGTATCCCCAGAGATCAACCACTCGACCGGTGCCTTGAACTCCTCGCAGATCGCCACCGCGTCTGCGCATTTGGCCATCTTTTGGCCCGCTTCCAAGTCGCGCCACGATGCTGCTGTCCAATTCATTGCCAGGCTGGCCTCTCTCTGGCTCCAATTGCGCCTTTCGCGTAAGAATCTTAGGCGTTCCCCGAACGCTAATACGTCGAACATTTTTTGATTTCCTCATTTTTTCTACCTTCTTTTACACTGATTCTCACTTGTTCCTATCGCATTTATAATTTCGATAGAATTAAAATGCAAGCAACATTATTAATTTTTTTCGCTATTGATGAAAAAACAATTTTGCTTTATTGTCTCTTACATGGATTACAAAACTTTATTGGCCGCGTTCGGCGGCAAGCATTATTTCGCATCGAAACTTGGGATAAAGCCCAGCGCGGTGCTCCAGTGGCAACACTTTGGGTTACCAAAAACATACGCCCGACGTTTGGTTTTGATAGCCGCTGTGGAGTTTTATGAACCCATTGATCCGCGCCTCAAAGCTGTGGCGCTGGATTTTGTGCGCGACCCAAACAACTGATCGCCCGCATGAGCGTAATCATGCACCTCCCAGACGGCCCCACTTGCCGCCTCGTTCCCCTACGAGGCGGCACTTTTTTTAAGGGTAGAAGGAGAATTTTATGACCGGAAAAGTCAAAGGAACTTACATCTTGAACCTCTATGTCGATTGCGGCGAGGCGTGGATCGCAGTCGATGAAGCTGAGTTAGTGTCAGTAGATATTGATTACAGTAAAGATTTAAGTGCTGCCTCAAAAAGGTTTCGCGAGACAATTTTTCTGTCGGTGCCAGATGACAGCGCGATTTTTTTCCAGGCGTTAATGTCAAAAAATACATTTACGCGCCGAAGCTACCTGTCGCACAACCAATTTCAGGAGCTCCCCAAAAATTATCTGCAAGACGCAGTATTTGGGAATTACCACCACCGTGAATTTTATCCATCTGAAGCGACAATTAACTGTGAAACCGTAGAAGAATTTTGGGAAGAATTTGGAGAGCTGCGCTCTTGTGGCCAGGCAAGGAAGCCAAATGCCTAGTCGCAGCAAGCAAAAAGGCGACAGGGATGAGCGCCAATTAGTCGATGCCGCCAAAGCAGCAGGGCTGCGGGCGAGGCGGGTGCCGCTTTCCGGGGCCGTCGCTGACTTTAAGGGCGACGTTGAGATCATCACAAATAATCGGTTGTGGACGGCTGAATGTAAGCACCGGGCTGAGGGCTTCAAGCAAATCTATGGCTGGCTCCCTGACTACATTGACGTCTTGACCATACGCGCTGACCGCAAGCCGCGCTTGGTTGTGATGCGGGAACACGATTTTTTTGAGCTTTTAATTAAAGGTAATGGAGATAAATCTTGAGCAAAAAAGATATTGCACTGGCATGGGCCAGGGCTGGTTTCACTGTACTGCCAGTCGGCAGAGACAAAAGACCACTTGTTGCATGGCGGGCAATGCAAGAAACGCCCTGGGCAGACAGCGAGATTGCGAACTACTGGAACAACAACCCGGACGCTAACATCGGGGTCATCCCAGGCTCAAACGACTGGGCCGTGGTCGATGGCGATATTTACAAGCACTCAGCAGCCGCTGAGCAATTTAGCGACTGGCTCCTTGATAATAACTTGACGCTCCAAGATGGTCCCGAAGCGCACACAGGCAGCGGCGGCTTACATCTGTGGCTAAAAGCACCAGGTGGCGTGAAATCAGGGCCGATTAACGAGTGCATCGACATCAAGAGCAACGGCGGCTATGTGCTTGTCCCAGGATCTGAAAGTGACAGCGGTATTTATAAGTGGTCGGACCGAGCCACCGGTATAACGGCTGACGGCATACCAGCGGTTGCAAGCGAGCTGCCGGCCGGCGTGGTGCAGAGTAACATGGCCGGCGAGGCGGTATCTCAAAACCGGGGTACTTTTCAAGATGGCACAGTTGTATCAATCGGCAAGGCAAAGGACGGACGTGAGAGATTGCTGGCGGACGCGGTGTGGTTTGCCGGTAATCGCATTGTCGAAGAACGCGGCGACTTACAAGATTTAGATGCCTGGGCAGAGCGGGCCGAGGAGCGCTTCGCACAAGTCGCGCGAGGTCGGCATGGCAAGGAGCTGCAGGATGATTGGCCACGATCCGAGGTATTGGCGAAGTGTCGGTCAACGCTGCCAAAGCTTTTATCGATTGTTGGGAGTGTTGAGGATGACAAGGTGCCGGTGGCTGAGCCAAGAAGGTTCAAAGTAGACCCTTGGAACACCCAAGATTTCAATCCAATCGGCGACGACGATCTTGTTGAGGGCTTACTGTCGCAATCGTCGCTGTCAGTGCTTTACGGGCCATCAAACAGCGGCAAGACCTTTCAAGCAATGGCCCTGGCGTTCGCCGTCTCAACAGGTACCGAATTTTACGGCCGGCAAGCCATGCAGGGCAGGGTGGTTTATCTGGCGGCTGAGGGTGCAGCCAATATCAGAAAGCGCCGGGCAGCTCTTAAAATCGAGCATAAGGACATGCTTGAAAAAAGAGGCGAGCTACCGGCATTTGACATGATCGGCGATAGCTTCGACCTTCTGTCGCCAGTAGGTGACATCGATGCCCTAATTGAAGCAATCGGCGAAGCTGATCTCATTGTGATTGACACCCTGGCTGCCGTTGCTGCCGGCGGTGATGAAAACACCGCGCCGACCATGTTGGCGATTGTTGATAACTGCCGGAAGCTGATTAGCCGGACAGGTGCCCATGTCATGTTAGTGCATCACATGGGCAAATCAGAAGAAAAAGGGGCGCGGGGTCACAGCTCGCTGCGGGCTGCGCTCGACACTGAGCTCGAAGTGATGGCCGTGCCAGGAACTAACATCGGGCGGATCAAGATCACAAAGCAACGCGACATGGAGCTGGCGGCGCAAATGGGCTTCGAGCTGCGCACCGTTGTGATCCATGAAACCGCCAGCGGTGATCAGATCACAAGCTGCGTGGTTGATCCAAAGGACGTGACGCGGAACACGACCAAGAAAAGCAGTTTAGTGCGAGCTTTAGAAAAGATCATTTTCAACAAATTTAACTCGCCAACACGACCTGCAGCACGGCCTGGCCGGATCGAAGTCAATGGCACAATGATCAACGTGATTGATGCAATTGACAGTGAAATTATCCGCGATAGCTTCAAGTCGTTACCGGAAAATGATGGCGTGACATCCGCTAATTTACGCAAGCGCTATCAAAGAGCTCTGCTGGACGTATGCCGAGAGGGTGATATCGTCTATGGGTCTGAAAAGATTGGACTTTTACGAGACTCTAGCGAACGCACAGCATAATCCAAGTGCGTGACAGCCGTGACACCCCCTTATAGGGGTGTCGCGGTGTCACACCGTAGGATGCTGAGGTAAAAATTGATGGCTAAATCTAAAAAGACAACCCCGAAAACAGATGATGAAAGCCGGCTGATGGCTCAAGATATTGGCCAGGTCGATACCTTTGTCAGAGCGTTGGAACAGACCTACGGTTATGGACGCTTGCTGGCGGTGTGTCCTGACTTAGAGCTCGCCGCCAAAATGAGGCGGCAAATTGATAAATTCAATCAGGCTATCTTGGAGGCCGACTGGGATGGTGTGCGGGTTCATGGCCAAGCCACCATCAAAGGTTATCAGGCACTAGAACGAGCCTACCTGGCGGCAGGGTTCAAGCCTATCGACCAACGCGCCGTGATCGAGGCGGTGATGCCGAACGGCGCCGTGCTTCAAATCGTTGCCGAAGGGGCGTGTCACCGCGTGATCGAGGGTGACGAGCGCGAAGTGATTGCGATCGGTGCCGAGGCTATCGGGGAGCTGTTTCATGAGCGGGTCAAGGACACCATTAAGACAGCAGCTAAGTTTTTTCCTGGGGCTCGGATTGAGACGATCAGGAACAAAGAGTGGATTGACGACGAATTACCTTTTTAACAGGAGGTCACATGGCAACAGAACGCGGCACAAAAGAGCGTTGGCAGCACGACAAGCCGCAGGTGCGGTCAATTGAAATGGGCAGCGGTAAAGCTACAACCGAGGTCATCGCTGTTCATAATCCGCATGTCATAGATATGCTGGCTGACGCCGGCGTCCTGACGCAGCAGCAGGCCGACGCAGCCTTATGGCTTGCTGAGCTACGGCAAGCCGCCGGCATGGATGGCAGGGTGGTCAGCTCATACAACCCGCTCGGCGCTGGCGGAGAGCAAAGCGACGATCAAGCCGAAAGGCAGGCAAAATTCAATGTTGCCGTTAAGCACGCAGAAAACGGCGCTACAGCGGTTTTGCTGCTCTTGGAGGGGTATTACAGCCCAAATGACCTTGACGCGCTTCAGCATGGCTTAAACGGTATCTCACAGTATATAGCGGGGAAGTGAGCCTCTTATTAGGGGTGAGGTCAACCTCAGGTGAGGTTAGTGAAGTTCCCTTATTAGGGAGTGAGGTTAGTTTCATAGGTAGGTTAGTGGCGTTTCCTTATAAGGGGGTGGGGCAAACCTCAGCCACACCCGCAGACAGCGCTTACGCGCTGCCGTCGGCTGGGGATGGTCAAGTCATCAGTGCGACACCTTCACTTTGACGCGATAATGTGGGCGGTTTACTGGACCCCAGGCGAAGATTGTTGTTATTTTAATAACTTTTTGGCCTTGGTCGGTATCGACGTGAAAGCATCCATCAAACCCGTCGTGACTGTGCGTAACCTTGGCTGATTTAACGCTGGTCACAAATTCCTTGGTGAGCTGGTAAACAAGGCGGGCGTTCCGCTTGGCGATTTTTGCATGGTGGTTTGCTGCAACTACCTCACGCCATGCATGGTGCTGAAATAGTTGCGTGAGAGATTTCCCGCCGTATGCCTCGACCAACCCGCAGGCAAAGGCATAGGTGCGATCCCGGCGGTCAACATTACTGAAATCCAGTTCACCGCTTTTATATGCGTCACGATATTTCTCACCCGCACTCTTTCGTGCTTGATGCCATTCAAGGTCACGCGCTAACTGCTCATCATCAAATTGTTTGAACGATGCGATCATTGCGTCAAACATCTCGTCTGTGCTGTTTTTGTAAGTCATCCTGATATCCTTCCTGTGTATGCCATGTCTTACATATGTTATAGAAACACATATCAATACTGGCAAGCAAAAAATGTCATGTGTTGCAATTTCTTTAACACCTGTTACATAGGTGTTAGCTAGAGGAGAGAAATCATGGATGATTTGATCGGCCGGCTGCGCCGCACCGGCGTGAACCAAAGCGAGTTGGCAAGGCGGATTGGTGTGACTCATAGGACAGTGCATCACGGCCTTAAAAAGGAATTAAAGCAGTACAGCGCCTTGGTCAGCTTATTGGAGCTGTTGAGCTATGAGGACCGCCGTGGGTGGCTCGAGCAGGCAAACGAAACCACAACATCTGGTTGACACCGCGCTAAAAATCTATATTTTGGGGGTGGGAATTTGTGTCTAACTGCCAAATTCGCATTAAGAGTTTAAAAGGTCAGGAGCCGGCAAGCCCTGGCCTTTTTTCATGAGGGAACCATGGAACGGCCGCTGAGTTACCGAGAGCAAAGATTTACAGAGCTTTACGCTGTTAGCGGCAACGGCAGGCAGGCTTACGTCGATGCTGGCTACAGTCCGAATGGCGCTCACCAAGGTGCTAGCCGTTTGTTAAGTCGTGTTGCCATTCGTGAAGCGATTGAGGCGCTAAAGCCTAAATATGCTAAGCCGGAGGAAATGGTCACGCCTGAATATGTACTAGCGGGCCTCAAGCGTGAGGCCGAGCAGGGCGAAACCTCCAGTGGCAGAACCGCGGCACTGACACAACTTGGCCGCGCATTGGGCATGTTTGTCGACAAACAGGCAACGATTTCAGTCAGTTACGCCGACGAGCTTGAAAGCCTGCAAGACGAGATTGCGGCGGCGGTCGAGCAGGTCGCAAGCAAAGACGCCGTAAGTCATTGATATTATTGAGACGATCACTTCATCGTTAATGAAGTGGTCGCCGGCTGCGGGGCCGGTGAGGTCGTGTTTCGACCCCCCCCCTTCTTTTTTTTGCGGGTGCAGTTGCTAAAACAATATGAGGTGAAGCGTGAGCAACGATTTTCTGGATGCGCTTGACCTTGATGTTGATCAGGGAACGGTCGGTGTAATCGAAGACACAAAACTGGATCGCTACTACGTCGTCGAAGTAAGTCGCTTTGAAACGCTCGACGAGGCGGAGGGGTTCGCTGCTGATTTGATTAAAGATCATCAAGAGATTGAAGACCTTTTCGCAACCCGGCACTGACCCCCCCCCCTTCAAAATCAAAAGGGCAATATGAGTCCCCC
>VMHT01160177.1_pt1 | contig 28717 bp, 27 predicted proteins | sample 4693611 | NCBI WGS metagenome assembly VMHT01 (sample SAMN12280063, study PRJNA550983) | marine metagenome | isolation source: seawater sampled from same location over 5 years 0.02-0.2 micron viral filtrate | place: USA: collected off the coast of southern California halfway between the port... ... | reverse complement strand
TCTTTCTTCCCCTTAAGAAACCCCTATCGACCCTGTCGTGAAAAGCATTATCCCAGAGCCTCAGATGGTCACCATCGACCGCCACGGCGCCTCCCTGCACCGGGCCGGCCTGACTCGGAATCCATTCCTCGTCTGGCAACCATTTTTCCTGAGTCTACGGGCTAATTTCACTCCAAGGGGGAAAGTTTTTCTTCGTGGAATTTTTCAATTAACTCGATAATTATTTTGCAGTAAATCGAGATGGAAATAGTGAAACAGCCTTGCGCTGTCTTCGCCCATCGAAGCGTATTGTTGTGTAGCACAGTTAAGCGACCCGATAGCCAAGGCAGGAAGCCGCAGGCAAGGGGGACCGGGACAGGACGTCCCGTTTCCCCTGGTTCGGGTGGCCTGTGCGAAGCAACAATTGCTCACGCTTCGCTAGGGCAAACGAGGGAGTCCAGAGGGGCGCCGGGTGCCCCTCTGGTTGCCGTCGCCAACGCGACAGAGAGGTGGATACTTTCTACAGTATGCGCAGGGATAAACTTGAAAAAACCTCAGGTCTTCTTATGGGTATCCCTGTATGCAAGGCATCGGGCAAGAATCCGAGGGAGCGGGGCGCCGGGTGCCCCTTTGGTTGCCGTCGCCAACGCGACAAAGAGGCCCACCTTGCCTTGATATTGGCAGGGATAAATTCTAAAAAATCCGCGATACTATTAAATTTATCCCGACTGACAAAGCAAAGCACCATCAAAAAAGGGGCTCTCGCCCCTTTATCAACTTACTTACTTTTCTTGTGAAACGACATCATGCGTTTACGTTTACGCTCCTGTGCCATTGTCAGCTTATTCTTTTTACCCTCAAACGGGTTGGCCCCTTCCCGGAATTCAATACGAATCGGGGTGCCCATGATTTTCAGTGACTTTCTGAAGTAATTCATCAGGAATCGTTTATACGCACCAGACAAACGGTCAACCTGATTACCGTGTATCACAATAACCGGTGGGTTGTAGCCCCCCGCGTGGGCGTATTTCATTTTAACCCGACGGCCCTGAACCAATGGTGGCTGATGCTCGTCCTGAGCCATTTCCATAATCTGGGTCAAAATAGAGGTATTAATACGACGCGTGGCACTGTCATAAGCTTCTACTACCGAATCGAATAAATTACCTACCCCGGAGCCATGCAATGCAGAAATAAAGTGCAACCGGGCAAAATCGATAAAGCCCAGACGACGGTCAATCTCACGTTTAATTTCATCTTTAACGTCAGTATCCAGACCGTCCCATTTGTTCACTGCCAATACCAGCGAACGACCGGAGTTAAGTACAAAACCTAAAAGGCTCAGGTCCTGGTCAGAAAGGCCTTCGCGGGCATCAATAACCAGCAGCACCACGTTAGACTCTTCAATGGCTTGCAAGGTTTTAACAATCGAAAACTTTTCTACCGCCTCGGTGATTTTGCGGCGCTTTCGCACACCCGCGGTATCAATCAGAATGTATTCACGATCATCACGCTCAAGAGGAATATACACACTGTCGCGAGTGGTCCCTGGCATGTCATACACAATTACCCGATCTTCACCCAGAATCCGATTGGTTAGTGTGGACTTGCCGACATTAGGCTTGCCCACGATGGCTAGCTTAATCGGCAGATTTTTCAGCCGTTCCAGCTGTTCATCCGAAGTGAGCTCTTCATGCTCGGGCTTGGGTACCACTTCCATCTCCGGAAACTCTCCGGCCAGCGGATTCAGGCCTTTATCCAGCAGTTGCGAGACTCCGCGGCCATGGGCGGCGGCAATCTGATAAACATTGCCCAGACCCAGCGCATAAAAATCCGCGCTTTCGCTATCGCCATCAATACCATCAACTTTATTGGCCACCACATAGACTTTCTTGCCAACTTTACGCAGATGTTCGGCAATCCCCTGGTCAGCCGGCATCAGGCCTGCCCGCGCATCAACCAGAAACAGTACAACATCGGCTTCGTCAATGGCCAGCAGTGACTGCTGCGCCATATGGGCATCAATGCCGGCTTCATCACCGGTTATCCCGCCGGTGTCCACCACAATAAATTGTTTACGATCAAAAGTAGCCTGTCCGTATTTGCGATCACGGGTGAGCCCCGGAAAATCCGCTACAAGGGCGTCCCGGGTATTGGTTAGTCGATTAAATAACGTGGATTTTCCGACATTTGGCCGGCCCACCAGTGCAACTACAGGCAACATTAATGTATTCCTACATGAGATATAAATAAAAACGAACAAGCCGCGTTAGCACGCGGCTTGTTCTATATAGCTATATTGTACCGCTAAACGAAAAGTTCGTCAGCCGTATGGCACAGCTTTGTACAATTTGTGGCGAACGACTATGGCGTCGTTAGCGCCGCGACACTGCCGTCGCGGGTAATAGCGACGATTTTGTCGTCTACCACAATAGGCGCCACATACACTGACTCGTCCTCATCATCACCACCTAAATCGTAGCGCGCCACAATTTTTCCGGTTTCCTGATTAATCCAGTGTAAATAGCCCCATTTGTCACCAACCACGACATTATCACCTACGGGTAGCGCTTCGGTGAGATTACGCTGTTTAAGCGAGCTCTGCGACCACAGTTCCACCCCGTTACGACGATCAAGGCCATAGACAATAGACTTGTTATCCACCACAAACAACGTATTGCCGTTCAGGGTTACATCGCGGTAGGAGCCATACTCACGCTTCCAGATGACACGTCCGCTACGCAACTCTATTGCCGCTAGCGTGCCGTTGTAGGAGATAGCGTAAATGATACCGCCATACATCAGCGGCGTGACGTCTACATCCACGATTCGCTCAAGTTCGGTGGCGCCGGAAGGTTTGGTAATCGCGGTTTCCCAGGCTACCAGACCCGAGTCGATAATGTTCACCTGCACTTTACCCGTCGGTGTACCTACAATGGTACCGCCGTTTGCCGCAATGGGTGCAGAAATGCCTCGTAATGTCAGCGGGGGCACATCGCTTTCGTTCAGCCACAGCTGCTCACCGGTTTCGGTGTCGATACCAAACAGGGTTCCGGCACCGGTATTGACCACCAGGACCTCGTCAGAAACTACCGGCGCTGATAGAATCTCGCCTTCTACTGAATGCGACCAGCGGGTTTCGCCGGTTGCGGTATCCATGGCGATAATCGCGCCATTTTCTGTACCGACATAAAGCGTCTGGGCATCGGTCGCCAGGCCGCCAATACGGGCCGACTCACCTGAACGCCATAAACGGCTGACCGCATCCAGCATACCTTCATCGGCAAAGGTAGCCAGATTACGTTCCCATAACCGTTCGCCATTTTCCGGATTCAGCGCTGCCACTTCGCCATGGCGGCTGGCCACAAACACTTTGTTATCGCCGTATACCGGACGCAAACGCGAAAAATAATCTTCGATACCATCTCCGATTTCGGTATCCCACACCACCTGCGCCTCAAACTGAGCGTCTATCGGTTTCAGGGTGCGGATCTCAATTTCTTCTTCATCGGCGAACCAATTGGAAACGGTTGTACAACCGGTCAATGACACACTCATTGCCAGTGCCAACCCCATTGCGCGCGAAATTCGGCCTTTCTGGCCACACGTTACTCGTGACAAACTAACTACCTCTTGAGTGTTGTTATGAACCGGTGGCAACCGCCAGGTTATCGAGCTTCATTTTAACCAGCTGATTGCTGGCATTATCTTCCAGCGCCTTGGTATACGCCATGCGAGCATCATCCAGCTTGCCCAGCCCGGCCAGCACATCACCCTTAACTTCAGCTATCAGGCTGCTAAAGGCTTCATTGTCCAAACCTTCCAGGGTCGCCAGCGCGTTATCGGTGTCGCTTTGTTCTAGCTGGATACGAGCCAGCTGAATCCCGGCCAGGGTTTTCAGGTTGTTGTCACCGGTGCTGCTCATTACCTCTTGTAAGGTAGTTGCCGCTTGATCTAGTTCGTTGTTTTCTACCAGTTTGCTCACTTTCATAAACCGAGCAATACTGGCATAGCCTGAATCGCTGTGGTTACTGATAAATTGCTCAACATTGCTCAGACCATTGTCTGACTGCAATGTTTCAACAGCTTGCTGATATTCTACCGATGCCTGCGCTTTAGCCTCAAGTTGCGAGTCGCTGTAGTAGCGCCAGCCCCACAAGCCGCCTAAACCTAATACCGCGCCGATAATGATCGCGGTACCGTTGTCTTTCCAGAATCGCTTGATTGCTTCTACTTGTTGTTCTTCTGTAGCGAACTGTTCCATCACTAACCTCTGTGTTGTACATCAGGCCGGCTGCTCCCAACCGGCCGAAGGGTTTAATCAATAAAAGCTGCTAATGCGGTATCCAGCAAGGCCAAATCGATGGTGCTCTGCTCCTGACCGTCCCGCAACGGTTTAATCGTAACCTGCTGATTCTGGGCTTCATCGCTGCCCAGCAATAACGCCACCCGGGCTCCGGTTTTATCTGCGCGCTTAAGCTGCTTTTTCAGATTACCGCCGCCGCAATGCATCATCACCCGCGCACCTGGCACCGTATCACGCACCTGTTCGGCTACAGTCACCGCGTAAGCAGCCGCATCCTCGCCCAGAGCGGTCACAAAAATATCTGCACTGCTGGTGTCCTGCACTTCAGCTTTCAGGGTAGTCAGCAACAGTACCAGTCTTTCCATCCCCATGGCAAAACCAACCGCCGGCGTAGATTTACCGCCCAGTTGCTCCACCAGACCATCATACCGGCCGCCCGCGCACACAGTGCCTTGTGAGCCTAAGCTGTTTGTTACCCACTCAAATACGGTACGGTTATAATAATCCAGCCCACGTACCAGCCGCGGATTAATCTCATATTCGATACCCGCCTGACTTAAACGTTCACACAACTGTGAAAAATGTTGCTCAGATTCGCTGTCTAAATGATCGATAAGCGAAGGGGCACCTTCTAACGCTGCCTGAACCTCTGGATTTTTGCTGTCTAATACGCGCAGTGGATTGGTTTCCATGCGCCGACGCGAATCTTCATCCAGCTGATCCGCACGGGCGGTTAGAAACTCAATCAGCGCCTCGCGGTAAGCCTGGCGGGCTTCATTAGAACCTAAGGAGTTTATTTGCAGTTTTACGTGATCAGCAATACCAAACGCCTTCCATAGTCGTGCGCTTAGCAAAATCACTTCTAAATCGATATCCGGACCGTCCAGACCGTAAGCTTCTACCCCAAACTGGTGAAACTGACGATAACGTCCTTTTTGCGGACGTTCATGACGAAACATCGGGCCCATGTACCACAAGCGCTGTTGCTGGTTGTACAGTAAACCATGTTCGTTGCCTGCCCGCACACAACTGGCGGTACCTTCGGGTCGCAGAGTCAGGCTGTCGCCGTTGCGATCCTCAAAGGTGTACATTTCTTTTTCGACAATATCGGTGACTTCACCAATAGAGCGTTTGAATAAGTCGGTGCTCTCAACCACAGGAGTACGAATTTCCTGATAACCATAGCTGGCTACCACTGTTCGTAAGGTTGACTCTACCTGCTGCCAGATACCGGATACTTCCGGCAGACAGTCGTTCATTCCGCGTATAGCCTGTATTGTTTTAGCCACCTGAATTTCTCATACTGCTGATAAATAAAAGCCCCGCATTATAGGGGCTTTATGGGGAAACAACAACGTTTGCCATTGGCAACCGTGGGTTGTCAGTCTTTTACATTAACCGCAATTTTACGGCTCTCATCTAACTGGCTCGCTTTAGCTCTGATGCGCTTTTCAAGCTGATCGACCAGTTCATCATTTTTCAGGCGCACTTTCTGACGCTTACCATCTTCATAGTAGCCGCTCATATTGCGCGCCCCGGTAAGGCCCAAATCAGAAACCTCGGCTTCACCCGGACCGTTAACCACACAGCCAATAATCGAGACATCCATAGGGGTAAGGATATCTTCGACCCGTTGCTCCAACGCATTCACGGTACCGATTACATCAAATTCCTGGCGTGAACAGCTGGGGCACGCAATAAAGTTGATGCCCCGGGAGCGAATGCGCAGAGATTTCAGAATATCGAAGCCCACCTTAATCTCTTCTACCGGATCGGCGGCCAGCGATACCCGCAATGTATCCCCAATACCTTCGGCCAGCAGCATCCCCAGGCCCACTGAGCTTTTCACTGCCCCGGCCCGCAGACCGCCGGCTTCGGTGATCCCAAGATGCAACGGCTGGTCAATGCGAAGGGCCAGTTCCCGATACGCGCCCACGGCTAAAAACACATCGGAGGCTTTCACACTTACCTTAAACTGGTCAAAATTAAGCTTATCCAGAATATCGACATGGCGCATAGCCGACTCCACCAAAGCATCAGGGGTTGGTTCGCCGTATTTTTCCTGTAAATCTTTTTCCAAAGATCCGCCGTTTACGCCAATACGAATAGGAATATTGTTGTCTTTGGCACAGTCCACCACAGAGCGTATCCGATCCATATTACCGATATTACCGGGATTAATGCGCAGACAATCCACACCGTATTCTGCCACTTTCAGGGCTATTCGGTAATCAAAGTGGATATCCGCCACCAGCGGGACAGTTACCTGCTGACGGATTTCTTTAAAGGCTTCTGCGGCATCCATCGTGGGTACCGAAACCCGTACAATTTCACCGCCTACACCCACTATACGATTTATCTGCGCCACCGTAGCGGCGACATCGGTGGTCTGGGTGTTGGTCATCGACTGCACAGCAATTGGCGCACCATCACCAATAGGCACATTACCTACATTGATGCGAATTGATTTTCTGCGTTTAATCGGACTTTCAGCAAACATGTTTAATCCTGCAAAGGTAGTGAAAAGCGCGCGGTGCGGCCGTTTTGAAAACCAGAAATATCGACTTTTTCGCCGGCGTAGACAATGGCCACATCGTCAGGCGCGCCTAAAGTAACACTGATAGGAGGCTGACCGGTAATCTCCATCACCCGGCCTGCCCGTTTAATTCCGGTGGCAAGCACTTCGCCACTGGCATCAACAATATTTACCCAGCACTCATCATCAAAAGTGAACTGCATCGACTCCGGGGCGGTGTCTGTCCCGGCCTCGGAAACATCGTCGCTGGCCGACACTAACGATGAATCGCTATCGGTATCCTCTGAAGAGACTGGCTCATCCACCGGCGTTTGCGAGGCCTCACTGGCCGGGGCAGAGGTTGAGCTGGTAGTTTCAGAAGCCTGGGAGGCGGTGTTCGTCTCAGCCGCTACGGTTGACTCACTGGCGGGCTGGCTTTTGCGCTCAGTAGCAACTGCAGGTTCACGCTCGCGGGCGGTGACCGAGCTGGCCGGGGCGCTGACCGACGTATTTTGTTCGGTGGTGTTATCGTCTTGCTGATACCACCAGATAACGACGGCAGCAATCAGCAATAATAAGATGACCCAGGTCACCATCATCCAGCGATCATCATGGGCCTGCTTGGCTACCCGCTGAGAAAAGCTTTGTAAAGCCGCAGGCGGCTTAGTGGCTGTATGCAAGCGATTGAATTCTTCAATCACTTGTTCATGGTCAATACCCAGGAACTTGGCATAGTTGCGTACATAGCCCTTGGTAAAGGTGACAGACATAGACTCATCAATCTTGTCTGACTCGATATGTTCAATCGTATGGGCTTTTAAAAACAGTTTATCAGCAACATCCTGCTGCGAAAGCCCCTGCTGAACACGGGCTTCACGTAACATTTTACCTGGGGTCTGCTGGCTTTGCGTCGGCGTCTGGCCGGCGTTTTCTTCGGTTGTTTCTTCTGGATTCATTCAACTACCTGGTTTGTTTGTTGCTCAGGGGGGACCAGCCATAATCTGGTGCCTTCTTCCAGCACATCCGCTTGTGCCAGATTATTCCAAGCACGTAAGGAAGACATTCTAATATTGTATTTAACCGAAATACGGTACAGGTTCTCAGTGGGTTGAACAATATGAACGTGCTCATTTTCGGCTAGTGTCGACGAATTCACCACGGGGGTCGATGCTTTAGCTGACATCGCAGGCTGAGAAGAGTTGACCAGATTGTTATTCGCCACGCGACCCCGCTGATTACCATTTACCCGGGTTGGGTTATTTTTTACATTTTTAACCGTGGGAAGCTGTTTTTCCAGCTCGCTAAAACGCTGATACTGAACACTTTCAGGATACAGCGCGCGCAGCATTTCGCCATAATTGCGCACCGACTCAATATCATCCTGTGCGTCTGCCACCTGAACGGCAAGCCATAAGGACTGCGCGGTTACCCGGGCCATCTTCTGATACCGGCGAAGGCTATCCTGTGCATCATCGTACCGACCACTTTCAAGATACTCCTCGGTCAGCAACATCAGGGTTTTGCCGCGGGACGGCTGATGGTTCAATGCGGTTTTAAAATACTCGATGGCCTGTTGATGCTGGTCCTGGTCCCGCGCGCACAGCCCCATATTTTCATAGGTTTGTGCCGTATTGGCGTAGCGCTTGTTATTGACCGCTTTGAGAAAAAATTCCTGGGCTTTGTCAAACTGGCGCTGCTGGCACAAAAACGCCCCATAGCTGTTGGCTATATCGCCATTTCGCGGGGCCAGGTCCAGTGCATTTTCGTAATACTCCACCGCCCGCGGGGTTTCTTCCACCGTCTGATAGTAATACGCCATAGCGTAATGCACATCAGCAAGGCGTGGGGCAAACTCAAGGGCGCGGTCCAGGTTCTTTTTGGCCTGAGTATAGTCACCGTTTTTAAGATAAGTTAAGCCAAGAGACATGCGGGTGCGGGCTGCTTCAGACTGATCAAAATTGTCGCTGAGCATCCCCGGCTGAGACTGACTTACACATCCTGTTAAAACAAAAACGCAAGCAATTAGGCTTTTGCGCATTGGGCGACTTCCTCCGTATCGATTCCGTATCAATTAAATTACTGCGCCATTTTTACCGAAATCTGCTCGCCCTTCATCTGTTTTTTCAACATTCTTTTGGTGCGGTCAACCACATCACCCACCAGCTGGCCACAGGCCGCGTCAATATCATCACCGCGGGTCTTGCGCACCATCACGGTATAGCCATGTTCCATCAGCACTTTAGAAAACCGGTCGATACGTGAATTAGACGAACATGAATACGGAGAACCCGGATAGGGGTTAAACGGAATAAGGTTAATCTTACAGGGCGTATCCTTTAAGACCTTCGCCAGTTCATGGGCCTGATCAGTACTGTCATTGATGTGAGAGAGCATCACATATTCAATGGTCACCTTACCCTGGTTAGCTTTTGACTTATCCAGGTAACGTCTGACGCCCGCCAGAAAGGCTTCAATGTTGTATTTTTTATTGATCGGCACAATCTCGTTACGTAGCTCATCATTAGGAGCATGTAATGAGATAGCCAGCGCCACATCAATGGTATCGCCCAATTTGTCCAGTGCAGGTACTACCCCGGAAGTACTCAGAGTTACCCGACGCTTAGACAGACCGAAACCAAAATCGTCCATCATCAGGTCCATCGCTGGGATCACATGTTTCAGATTAAGCAAAGGTTCACCCATGCCCATCATGACCACATTGGTAACCGGACGCTTTCCGGTGTCATTCGACAAGCCTAAAAAGGTCGCCACCCGCCATACCTGGCCGATAATTTCACTGACCGACAGATTCCGGTTAAAGCCTTGTTGGGCCGTTGAACAGAAAGTACATTCCAGGGCACAGCCTACTTGCGATGAAACACATAAGGTGGCGCGATCAGTTTCCGGAATCCACACACTTTCAACTTCCTGCCCGCCTTCTAAGGTCAGGGCAAATTTAATGGTGCCGTCACTGGCTTCCTGAAAATAAGCGATTTCCGGCGCTTTAATTTCGCAATGCTCTTCCAGTTTCTGACGCAGGTTCTTGTTCAGATTCGACATTTCGGCAAAGTCACTGACACCCTGGTGGTATATCCACTTCATGACCTGATCGGCCCGAAATGGTTTTTCGCCAATCTCCTTGAAGAACGCTCGCAGGCCTTCGCGATTGAGATTTAACAAATTTGTTTTTGCCATAAGATGACTGACCTTACCTTAAACTATATAAATCAAGAGGTTGCCTGAATAACAGCAACGCATAACGACACGCTCGGAAAGATCCGGTCGCATCGTACAAAAATTAGGCGCGAATTTTACCATAGCCGCGAAGCCGGTAAAAGCACAGGCCTGTGATGAGACAAAGAATCTGCACCAACAAAAAAGGAGAGCCTTAGCTCTCCTTTTTGTCTGACCCGCTTCGTGATTAACGAGTACGTGGGCAGATTTCTTCTTCTGAAAAGAAGTATGCGATTTCGCGAGCAGCAGATTCTGGAGCATCAGAACCGTGAACCGCGTTTTCATCAATAGATGCCGCATAGTCAGCACGCAGAGTACCTGCAGCCGCGTCAGCCGGGTTAGTTGCACCCATGATTTCACGGTTTTTAACAACAGCGTTTTCGCCTTCAAGCACCTGAACCATTACCGGGCCAGACGTCATGAAATCTACCAGGGCGCCAAAGAAAGGACGCTCTTTATGCTCAGCATAAAAACCTTCAGCCTGTTCTTTGCTCAGGTGTACCATTTTAGAGGCAACAATGCGCAAACCTGCAGATTCAAAACGGTTGTAAATTGCACCGATAACATTTTTTGCTACTGCATCAGGCTTGATAATCGAAAAAGTACGCTCTAGAGCCATTTTTCTTGTCTCCGAAAAAGTCTATTAATATTTTGGCCGCAAATTATAGGCAATTCTTGGCAACATGACCAGAGGCGATGTTCATTGCTCTGGGGTTAATTCTATATTTGTTTCAAACTGCCCGGGCATCTCGCCATTAACGGGTAGCTGATTTCGCCAGCGCCTGAATCTGACCCACGATAGCCCGCAAGCCATTGCCGCGGGTCGGACTGATATGACGCTCAAGGTCCAGTCCAGCAAAATAGCCGTCAATATCGAAAGCCAGAATTTGCGCCGGGGTTTTATCGTTATAAGCGGCTAGCACTAAAGCCAGCAAGCCCTGGACAATTACCGCATCGCTATCCACGTCAAACTGAATACGCCCTTCGTGGATACGTGACGCCATCCATACCGAACTTTGACAGCCCTTCACCAGCCGATCACTGGTTTTTTGTTCATCGCTAAGCCCCGGAATCGCTTTGCCTAAATCAATAATGTATTGATAGCGCTGTTCCCAGTCATCAAAAAACGCGATGTCGTCAATAATTTCCTGACTATCTGGCAATTGCATAGTAGTGCTTATCCAAAGTAGTGGTTAAAAAAACAAACCGGCTTCAAGCTGAGCTTCTTCGCTCATCATTTCACGGGACCAGGGCGGATCGAAAACCAGTTCAACATCCACCTCATTCACATGCGGTACCATGCCAACCCGATACTCCACATCACCAACTAATACCGGACCCATGCCGCAGCCTGGCGCGGTAAGCGTCATCTGCACACTCACCTTATGATTATCCTGGTCAATATCCACTTTATAGATAAGGCCTAAGGAAACCAGGTTGATTGGGATTTCCGGATCATAAATAGTCTCCATCGCATCCCAGACCTGCTGCTCGCTGATAGTGCCATCAGCCGGTGCTTCAAAATCCAATACTTGCGGTTTGCGCCCAATAGCATCGGCGTCGGTACCATCAATCCGGTACATATTACCCTGCCAGGTGATCGTATAGTTACCCCCCAGCTCCTGAGTGATACTCACAAACTCACCTTCGCGGATAACGGTTTGGTCACCCGCGGGTACTAGCCGGGCGGTGCAGTCACGTTCCGTGACTACCATTTTTTGTGCTGCCATGTTTACTGTCTTAGCCTATGTTAAAGCTTTCGCCACAACCACATTCGTCTACCACGTTCGGGTTGTAGTATTTAATTACGCCATTAACCCCTTCCATGACATAGTCAATTTCGGTACCGCGCAACAAGCTTACGGCATTGCTGGCGATAGCTACTTGCACATTATCGCCGGCATCCAGGGTTTCATCGTCCGCTTCGGGACTATCGGCAAAATCCAGTACATAGGCATAACCGGTACAACCGCTGACCCGCGTAGATAGACGGATCCAGTTTTTGTCGGCTTTGGCCAGCTTAGCTGAAAAATGTTTTTTTGCCGCATCGGTCAGCGACACGACAGTGTTACTTGGTACAAAGGTTTCAACACTCATATCGTCTCCTGTTAAGCCAACATCATTCTGGCTTTACGCAGCGCCGAAAACAACGCATCCACTTCGTCCATTGTATTGTAAATGGAAAACGATGCTCGCGCCGTGCCGGGGATCCCCAGCTTTTTCATTAATGGTTGAGCGCAGTTGTCACCGGTACGAATGGCAATGCCCTGACGATCCAGAATAAAGCCGACATCAGCCGGGTGCGCACCTTCAAGCATAAAGCTCATTACGCCAATTTTGTTTTTGGCGGTGCCGATAATCTGCAGACCGTCAAATTCTTCTGCCTGTGCATGGGCACTGGCCAGCAAGGCTTTTTCGTGGGTCTGAATCGCTTCCTGATCCAACGCCATAAACCAGTCCAACGCGGCGGCCAGGCCAATCGCACCGGCAATATCCGGGGTACCGGCTTCCAGACGGTTAGGCAGTTCGCCCCAGGTCGCATCCTGATAGGTTACTTCCTGAATCATTTCGCCGCCCACCAGCCAGACCGGCCAGTCGGCCAGCACCGAACGCTTGCCCCACAATACGCCGATACCGGTCGGTCCGTACATCTTATGGCCGGAAAAGGCATAAAAGTCACAACCAATAGCCTGAACATCGACATCACCATGGGCAATACCCTGGGCGCCATCAATTAACACCCAGGCGCCGGCCTCTTTTGCTTTGGCGGTCAGCGCTTTAATCGGATTCACTGTACCCAGAGCATTAGACACATGGGGCATGGCTACCATTCGGGTAGCCGGACTCAACATGCTTTCAAAAGCAGTCTCGTCCAGTTCACCACGGGCATTGATTGGCACAATTTTCAGCGTCGCGCCTGAATGTTTACAAGCCTGCTGCCAGGTAACCAGATTGGCGTGGTGCTCCATTTCGGTCACCATCACTTCATCACCGGCCTGCAGCAGCTGAGCCAGACCGTTGGCTACCAGGTTGATTGCCTCAGTGGTACCGCGGGTCCAAATTACCTCTTCACGGGCCCCGGCATTGATAAAGCGGGCCACCGTATCGCGGGCTGACTCATAACGGCGGGTCGCTTCATCAGATAACTGATGGGCGCCGCGATGCACATTGGCATTACACGTGGTGTAATAGTCAATGATGGCATCTAATACCGCCTGCGGCTTTTGCGTTGTCGCCGCGTTATCCAGATAGACTAGCGGCTTACCGTCAATCTCACGGGATAAAATAGGAAATTGTTGACGTAGCGCAGCGACATCCAGACTCATTTTACCTCCATCCGGGTAAAACGTTCGCTCAGTTTAGGCAATAGCCACTCACGAATAGCTTCATCAGGGACCTGATTAACCAGTTCCTGAATAAAACCAAAGTTAAGGATGACCAGCGCCTTGCTGCGGGAAATGCCCCGGCTTAGCAGGTAATACAGCGCTTCTTCGTCAATCTCTGCCACGGTGGCACCGTGGGCACACTTAACATCGTCGGCGTAAATCTCAAGTTCAGGCTTGGTATTGATCAACCCACGGCGTGACAGTAACAAATTACGGTTGTTCAGCTCGGCCAGCGTTTTTTGTGCATCACGATGAATATGTATACGGCCATTGAACACGGCGCGGGCATTATCACCAATAATGCCCCGGGCATTCTCTTCGGTGGTACCATTGGGCATTGTATGTTCAATATTGGAATGTAAATCGAACAGCTCACCCTGGGCCAGCAGATAGACCGCATTCATCTTCGCATCAGCATGCTCGCCGCGGTGAATAATATCCATATCCAAGCGCGATAGCTCACTGCCATAGCCCACTACCGTACTGTTCAGGGTAGAGCTGTTGTGCAAAGCAAAATGACTACCGCCAATTTGTTTAGCCTGCCCAGCCATAAACGCAAACCGGTAATGCTCAAGATGGGCATTGTCACCAATGGCGTACTCGACAAAAGCAGTAGACATACTAGGCGTATCACCTTCCGCCTGCTCCAGAATACGGGCACTGGCATTCTGGCCAATGTTTACCGCTACGCGGGTATGGGCATCCACATCCTGGGTGATCACATTAGTAATGCGAATCATTTTATCCAGCTTCACCCCATCGGGCACATCGATGAACACACCCTGTTCACTGGCAACATCATTCACCAGCCCGAACACATGGTGGGTAGGCTTCACCTGACCAAATACTTTAGCGGCGCGCTGCTGCTCGGCGTCATTCAAATCAGCGAAAGTAGCAATAACCACGTTTTCTGGTAAATCCAGCTGGCTGCAATCGGTAGTCAGCTGACCATCTACAAACACCAGCTCATAGGCTTCTAACCCGGCAATTTTCGCCGCTGAGTGTGTGGTGTCGGCGTTAACCGATACTTTGTCCGCTGGCTTAACTTCACGTTTGGCTACCGAGGTTAACGGAGTAAACCGCCAGCTCTCGGCACGCCGGCCTGGCCAGCCTTGCTGCTCTAAGGTCTCACGCGACTGCTGGCGCACGGTGGCCAGAAAATCTGATGGGACAGACGCGTGCTCAATGACCTGATTTAGCCATTGACTCATACTTCTGACTCCTCGTATTTTTTACCTAAAAATGCGTAACCGCTTTTCTCTACTTCTTTGGCCAGTGAGGCATCGCCACTTTTCACAATTTTGCCATCTGCAAGAATGTGCACAAAGTCAGGCTTGATGTAGTCAAGCAGGCGCTGATAGTGCGTTACGACAATAAAGCTGCGTTCGCCATCACGCTGGCTGTTAACGCCATTGGCCACAACCTGTAATGCATCCACATCCAGGCCGGAATCAGATTCGTCAAGAATCGCCAGAGTCGGCTGCAACAAAATCATCTGCATAATCTCGTTACGCTTTTTCTCACCGCCGGAGAAACCTTCATTAACACCACGTTTTAAAAACTCTAAAGGCAGCTGCACTTGCTTGCAGGCTTCCTTGGCGGTTTTCAAAAACTCCGCAGCGCTTAATGCTTCTTTACCCTGTTTTTCACGAATCGCATTGACCGATTCCTTCATAAATTCCATGTTGCTAACGCCAGGAATTTCGACCGGATACTGAAATGCCAGGAACAGGCCCGCCTGGGCACGTTCTTCTACATCCATATCCAGTAAATCTTCATTGTTGAAGGTAGCTGAACCTTCATTTACTTCGTAGCCATCACGGCCCGACAATACATAGCCCAGCGTGGATTTGCCGGCACCATTCGGGCCCATGATTGCGTGTACTTCGCCTGGATTTACTTCCAGGTCCAGACCCTTGATGATGGTCTTTTCTTCGACGCTTGCATGTAAATTCTGAATCTTAAGCATTATTACCCCACTGAACCTTCAAGACTGATTTCGAGCAGTTTGCCGGCTTCCACCGCAAACTCCATCGGTAATTCTTTAAATACTTCCTTACAGAAACCGTTCACAATCATCGAAACGGCTTTTTCAGGATCCAAACCACGCTGCTGACACAGGAACAGCTGGTCATCACTAACCTTCGAGGTAGTGGCCTCATGCTCTACAATCGCAGTTGGATTGCGGCTTTCGATATACGGGAATGTGTGCGCTCCACAGGTATCACCAATAAGCAGCGAGTCACATTCCGTAAAGTTTCGGGCCCCATCTGCTTTTGGCCCCATGGAGACCAGACCACGATAGGCGTTGTTACTTTTTCCGGCCGAGATCCCTTTTGAAATAATCGTCGAGCGGGTGTTCTTTCCAAGGTGTATCATCTTGGTGCCGGTATCGGCCTGCTGACGACCGCGAGTCAGGGCTACTGAGTAAAACTCACCAACGCTGTTGTCGCCTTTCAGGATACAGCTAGGATACTTCCAGGTAACGGCTGAGCCAGTTTCAACCTGGGTCCACGAAATTTTGGCATTGGTATGGCACAGACCACGCTTGGTCACAAAGTTGTAGATACCACCCTTACCGTTTTCATCACCCGGATACCAGTTTTGCACGGTAGAATACTTGATTTGTGCATCATCCATGGCGACCAGCTCAACTACAGCCGCGTGCAGCTGGTTCTCATCGCGCTGGGGTGCAGTACACCCTTCCAGGTAGCTGACATAGCTGCCTTCTTCGGCCACAATCAATGTACGCTCGAACTGACCGGTATTTTCCTGGTTAATACGAAAATAGGTCGACAGTTCCATCGGACAACGAACGCCTTTTGGAATATATACAAAAGAGCCGTCGGTAAATACCGCACAGTTCAGGGCAGCGTAGAAGTTATCACTACGAGGCACCACGGAGCCGATGTACTTTTTCACCAGCTCGGGATACTTCTGGATAGCCTCTGAGATAGGACAAAAGATAACGCCTGCCTCTTCCAGCTTTTCACGAAAAGTTGTCACTACCGAAACCGAATCAAATACCGCGTCTACCGCAACGCCAGCCAGCATTTCCTGCTCGTGCAAAGGAATACCCAGCTTTTCGTAGGTGCGCAGAAGCTCAGGATCCACTTCATCCAGCGACTGAGGTTTGTCTTTCATGCTCTTAGGCGCGGAATAATACGACACCGACTGGAAATCAATTTTTGGATAATGGACATGAGCCCATTCAGGCTCATCCATTTCCAACCAGGCATGGTAGGCTTTTAAACGCCAGTCCAGCATCCATTCAGGCTCATTTTTCATAGCCGAGATGCGACGGATAACCGACTCGTCCAGACCATTTTCAAATGTTTCAGATTCGATGTCAGAGTAGAAACCGGCATCGTACTTACGTTCCAGCGCCTGATCTATCTGTTCGCTCTGTTCACTCATATTGAAGTCTCACTTGTTTGCCTGCTATAGCGGAGCATTGGATAAAAAGGGCCATGACGGTCTTGCCCTACATCACTTTTTCGTGGTGCGTAAAAAAGCTGCTCAACGCCTTAAAACTGTGCTCTATTGTATAATACCTGACTAATTCACTCAAGTATTACGCGGGTGCCGGTGTGGTGTGCCGGCGATTTCTTGCAAATGCCCTATTCCGCCTTGCCGGAGCGCGGCGGATCATGCCCGCATATCAGGTTTTATTCAACGCGAATAAGCCTGCAGACCGGTTACTGGCCGTTTGCTTCAAGCATCCGGGTAACCACACTGGTCACTTTGTCTATCGCATGGTCAATGTCGGCGATGGTGGTATAACGGCCCACAGAAAAACGCAATCCACTGTGAGCGGTTTCAGCATCGCAGCCAATGGCACGCAGCACATAGGACGGCTCCATGCTGGCAGATGTGCAGGCCGAACCAGAGGACACCGCAATACTGTTCAACGCCATGATCAGACTTTCGCCATCCACTCCGGTAAAGCTAACATTCAGGTTACCCGACACACGCTGTGTCAGGTGGCCATTGAGTTTACTGTTCGGAAGTGCGCTCAGCCCCTGCCAAAGTCGGTCGCGTAAGCTACCGATACGGTCCATTTCTTCGTTCAGGTGTTCACCGGCCAGTTCGCAGGCAGCGCCCAACCCCACAATCTGATGCGTGGCCAACGTCCCGGAGCGCATACCGCGCTCGTGACCGCCGCCGTGGATCTGCTCTGCCACCCGAACCTTCGGACGCCGACGTACAAACAAGGCGCCGCTGCCTTTGGGGCCGTAGAACTTGTGCGCAGAGAGCGAATACAAGTCTACCGGTAAAGTCCCCAGATCCACGGGCAACTTACCCACACTCTGGGCCCCGTCGACATGAAATGCAATCTGACGCTCACGACACAACTTCCCGATAGCGGTAATATCCTGAATCACGCCAATCTCATTATTCACGTGCATTACCGATACCAGGATGGTGTCTTCACGCAGTGCATCTTCAAGTTCGGCGATACTGACCAGCCCCTGCTCATCCACCGGCAGGTAGGTAACTTCATAACCCTGGGTTTGCAGATAAGCACAGGTATCCAGCACGGCTTTGTGTTCGGTCACCACCGTCACGATATGCCGGCCTTTATCCTGGTATTGTTCGGCCACACCTTTAATCGCCAGGTTATTGGCTTCGGTCGCTCCGGAAGTAAATACCACCTCCCGGGGGTCACAGTTCAACAAATCCGCCACCTGACTACGAGCCACATCCACGGCTTCTTCTGCCATCCAGCCGTAACGATAGGTCCGCGACGAGGGATTACCAAAATTGCCCTCCATAGTCAGACATTGCATCATTTGTTCGGCGACTACCGGGTCCACCGGGGTGGTGGCAGCATAGTCAAGATAAACCGGTGGCTGTGCCTGATTACTCACAGTTGTATACTCACCTGTATGTCCTGAGATTTCCCCAGGATGTTTTTATCCTGCCGGTCAGCCACTTCTAATACATCCCGCTGCGCCATTAATTCGCCCAGGGTAATGCCATTCAGAAAAACACTGATCCGATCGCTTAAGTCCTGCCACAGACTGTGGGTAAGGCAACGTTCGCCGCCCTGACAATCTGACTGCCCCTGACAGCGGGTGGCATCCACCGACTCATCGACGGCGCGAATCACTTCACCAATCGCAATTTCTATGGGGTCACGACCCAATAGATAGCCGCCGCCGGGGCCGCGCACACTGCTAACCAGTTGCTCTTTACGAAGACGGGAAAAAAGCTGTTCAAGATACGACAGTGAAATTTCCTGTCGTTCTGAGATGTCGGCCAAAGGAACCGGGCCGCGGGTAGAATGAAGCGCCACATCAAGCATGGCGGTTACGGCGTACCGGCCTTTAGATGTTAATTTCATAGAACTCCCCTGCCGTTTTTTGATGGCAGAATTGTTCCATACCTGACTAAAATGGTCAACTATTTAACCCGGTGGTAGAAGTCTGCATGTTATGCCTTCCCAACCCTCTGTCACCTCTCGGAAAAATACGCTATCTATTTGTTTAATATGCAAAATTATACATTACGGCTAGCAAGGATTTTATTTTGTCCCCCTTAACGCCTTCGGCTTTGGTGATTGCGTGGGATCGATTGTCCTGATAGGTTTTCCCGTTTCATGTTCAGTAAAGCCTAGTGCGGGTATTTATACAGACAAGAATGCCTGTAGAGAAACTGTTACCATAGCCTACCGTTTGCAGGCTTAGCTGACTGGGCTATGATTTATCAGGCTAGGATTTACAAGCCCGGGACTGTTTGAATAACATCAAAACCAGGCCGGTTTAAGCACAATGCAACCTTACTCTCAGGTGATACCCCTCGGTGTGGCCTAAACTTCATTATTATTATGTGAAAGATTATTTATGAAAATTCTTGTCAGAAATTTAGATCGGGCCACCACCGAAGCGGAAGTTACCAATTTATTCAGTGCGTTTGGTGTGGTGCAATCCTGTAACCTGGTTATGGACCAGAAGACCGGACAGTCAAAGGGGTTTGTCTTTGTAGAAATGCCTAAACCCGGTGATGCCAAAGCCGCGATTAAAAATCTGAATAACCAAAGTGTGGGTGAAACAAAAATTCGGGTGAAAAAAGCGGAAGACAAAAAGGCAGAAGATGAAAGTGCCGGTCCCAAAGCCGAATAACGGCATTGCCGGGTAGAGGCATTATCAGCACGGTGGTATCTACGCGCCCGTCCCACCTGCTGATTGCCTCTTGCTAAACCAGGCTACCGTCTTACATTTGAACGGCCCGGCTTTTTGATGGTGTCATTCTTAACTGCTCTGTTTGTTCATTTTTGGTGCAGTTCAGTACACCCGACGTGCTCTTACTGACCCTGCCCGAGTCCACTTGAAGGTACAAACCTAAACCTGATAGCCAGGTTTTCAGGGTTAATACCTCAGTCTTAATGCGCCCGTTCAGATTTTAGGGTCAAAGGCTGCATGCTCATCTTCGGGGTCTTTTACTACCGGGTCAATACCGGTTTCAGCAAAGTCCTCTTTACTCAACGAAGTTATCTTATCAGTGCAAACATCCCCGCCCATGGACCGGATGACCCCACACATCTCTTCCACCTTATGGTCCATCTGGTGCATATGCTCAAGCATAATGCCCATCGCATTGGCTACCGGATCAGGGTTATCTGGTGATATGGCATAGGCATCAAAGCCGTACTTCTGTGCGATGCAGTTACGCTTATCGGTTTTTTGCTCTGCTTCCTGACGGGTACTTTGACTCAGTACAATGCGCCCTGGGATACCCACCACCGTAGAGCCAGCCGGCGCACTTTTTACCACCACCGAATTGGAGCCGACTTTCGCGCCTTCACCAATGGTAATCGGGCCCAGAACTTTGGCGCCGGCCCCCACCACCACGTTGTTCTCAAGCGTGGGGTGACGTTTGCCCGCCTGCCAGGAAGTCCCTCCCAGAGTCACTCCGTGGTAAAGGGTCACATCATCCCCAATCTCTGCGGTCTCGCCAATGACCACGCCCATACCATGATCGATAAAAAAGCGCCTTCCCAGTTTCGCGCCAGGATGGATCTCGATCCCCGTCATCCAGCGGCTGAACGTAGATAAGCTGCGTGCCAGCCATTTAAAATCTGCTCGCCATAACCGGTGTGCCACCCGGTGTATCCAGATAGCGTGTAAGCCTGGGTAGTTGGTCAATACCTCAAAGGTATTGCGGGCGGCAGGATCCCGATGGAATACACCTCGAATGTCGTCTTTTATTCTTGAAAACATGGGGATTAGTCTTTTTTAACTGCCTTATCAATGGAAGAAAGTATGCCACGCAGAATATTCAGCTCCTGGGACTCAGGACGGGCACGATTAAACAGTCGGCGCAATTTGGTCATAACCAGACCCGGATGATTTTTGACCACAAACCCCGTACCCATCAAGCTGCTCTCTAAATGCTGGTAAAAGCGTTCAAGGTCCTCATTAAGAGGGTACTCGTTCGCTTCTTCAGGAATGGCATCCTGTGCTAACCAGGCCATCCGAACTTCATAACTTAAAGTTTGTACGGCCATAGCCAGGTTCAGCGAACTGTATTCAGGGTTCGCCGGAATACAAACATGATAATGGCACTGCTGCAGCTCTTCATTTGTCAGGCCATTGTTTTCGCGCCCAAATACCAGAGCTACCGGGTATTTGGGAACTTCGGCAATCATTTTTTCACCACACTGACGCGGGTCCAGCATGGGCCAGGAATGCGTCCGCGAGCGGGCCGACGTGCCTACCACTAACCCACAGCCCGCCACCGCTTCTTCTAAAGTGGCCACGGTTGTAGCATTGCCAAGCACATCGCCGGCACCTGCCGCCATCGCACTGGACTTACCATCCGGTGCCTGCACCGGGTCTACCAGATAAAGATTACTCAATCCCATTGTTTTCATAGCCCGGGCGGCTGAGCCGATGTTGCCCGTATGCGAGGTATTTACTAGGACAACCCTGATATTTTCCAGCATGGTTTTGTTTTTGTTTAAATGGTTTGGGGTAAATTCTAACACAGGTCTGCTTTGGCGGGCTATTGCGAGACACTGCCAAATTTTTCAATGCCAGTGCCGGTATCACACATTGCATAATAGACAAACTGTCGGTACACTTCGCGCGTTTTTATCGGCCGTGCCGTAACCGGCGTGACCGAACTTCGATCTTTTACAATTGGTGGTGACTATGCATCCTATGCTGAATATTGCGGTCCGCGCTGCGCGTGTGGCCGGTACGATTATTGTCCGTGGTTTTGAAAACCGTGATGACTTGCAACTGCAGGAAAAGGGCAGTAACGATTATGTAACTCATATCGACAAGGAAGCAGAAAAAGCAATTATCTATAAAATTCGTCAGTCTTTTCCTAATCACTGTTTTCTGGGTGAAGAAAGTGGCGAAACCAATGGCGAAGATTCTGATTTCCAGTGGATTATTGACCCGTTAGATGGCACCACCAATTTTATCAAAGGCATTCCTCATTTTGCCGTTTCTATTGCGCTGCTTTATAAAGGCCGTCTTGATCAGGCGGTCATCTTTGATCCTATCCGTAGCGAAATTTTTACCGCCAGCCGCGGCAAAGGCGCTCAGCTAAATGGCTATCGTATCCGGGTAACCAAACCACGTGATCTGACCAACACGGTACTGGCCACGGGTTTACCCTACAGAAACAAACAGCAGTATGGTGAGTTTGCGTTAAGCCTGAATAAAATTTTCCACGAGTGTGGCGATGTGCGCCGTGCTGGTAGTGCTGCTCTGGATATGGCCTATGTTGCAGCCGGTCGTCACGACGGCTACTGGGAACGCGGAATCAAATGCTGGGATATTGCCGCCGGTGAGTTGATGGTGCGTGAGTCAGGTGGTCTGGTAACGGATTTTGCCGGTAATAACGATCCGTTGTACAAAGGCGAAGTGGTTGCCGGAAGCCCGAAAGTGGTACAAGGGCTGGTAAAGCACTTAAAATAAAGATTCAGTAAGTAGTAACACGATAAAGCCGCAGAAATACCATTTTTCACCACTGAAGTCAGTGCAGGCTTAATCGATAGCCCGGTGCCGGAATACCCGCACCGGGCTTTTTTGTATGTACAGCTATTCGCTATCTTGTGCCGGCAGGCCGACGTGCATTTGACCTCGACCATAATCCATAGTGAGTACAAAATGCTTGAGTACATCATAACCGATGAGCCCCACTACCCTTTTTCCTTTAATACGGCTTCCGGTTTCTGAATACTGGTTGTTTAAGTTAATACTGCTACCTTCAGCATTAAAAGAGACCAGCACATTTTCTAACGTGAATGGCCCGAATTCGACTTCTTTTACCCGGGTATGTTCGACATTAGCCATTTTGGTTGCGCCGCCGTTTATGCGTACTTCGTTTCGCGCGTTTGTTAAACCAAGCCCTTCTGCCAGACTACGTTCAATCATTATTCCACCCGAATTACCGGTATCAAGTATCAACCAGACATTTCGGCCGTTAAGCTTCACCTGAACCAGCGGCATCCCTGAGCCACGCTGTTCCACCATAGTTACATTCTTGAGCTCACGTAAATTTATTAGCTCACGACTGATAAGGCGCAGTTTATGACCGGGATAGTCGATTTGTATTATATTACCGTTAAATAATGGGGCACCCAGCAACAAACCTTTAGAGTTGTGACCTAATGAGATCTCCGCCACATTGTCCAGCTCCATTGTCACGCCAAAAATACCGACCGGAATATTAGACAATTTATTTTGTTTCTTTTTGCCAAACACGCCTTTGATATTAATTTTGCCAACCCGCGTGTAATCTAATTCATGTTTACCGATGAACGCTTTATTAATGGCATTTAACTGCGCGCCACTGTCTAAGACGGCATAGGTAGGATGCCCACTGACTGTCACAGGAAAAGAAATATGGCCGCCCTTTAGTTCAAAGTCGATCCAGGGGGTAACCCTGGCATGCGCAGAACAGGCACTTACCAGCAATACCACACCATAAAAAAAACGAAGTAACATAACCTATCCTTAGTTAAATTCCTTGCTTCAGATTATCATGGTTTGTACAAATAAAAAGCCGCCTAAAAAAGGCGGCTTTTGGTTAATGTAACAACAGCTGAACATCGGCTATGGATGAGGATCCATATCGGCGCCCTCTTTTTCCACCTGCGGTGGCATCAAATCTTCTTTGCTGATGCCCAGCGCAAGCGCGACTGAACTGGCAATATAGATTGATGAATAGGTACCGATAATCACACCAAACAACAAGGCAGTGGCAAATCCATGGATCAATGCTCCGCCTTTATAAAACAACGCCACTAGTACAATAATGGTGGTTAATGAGGTCACCAGGGTCCGGTTCAAAGTTTGCGTCAGGGAAATATTAACAATCTCCATCGGCTCACCTTTACGGATTTTCCTGAAGTTTTCACGGATACGGTCACATACCACAATGGTGTCGTTAAGGGAGTAACCAATAACCGCCAGCACTGCCGCCAATACCGTCAGATCAAATTCAATCTGTAAGATTGAGAACAGCCCTAATGTCAGCAGCACATCGTGGGCCAATGCTGCCACAGAACCCAACGCAAAGCGCCACTCAAAGCGCATGGCTACATACAGCAGAATACAGATAAGTGCCACCAGCATTGCCAGACCACCCTGCTCGGTAAGTTCCTCACCAACGTTCGGGCCTACAAACTCAATACGACGCATCTCGACTGCGGTGTCCCCGGTCCGTAGAGCCTGCAACACCTGATTGCCAATAACCGCCGACTTGACGCCATCACGAGGGGCGATCCGAATCAGCACGGCTTCACTGGAGCCAAAGTTTTGTACCACCGCATCGTCAAAATCGGCCGCATTTAACTGCTTACGAATGTTGGACAGATTTGCGGGCTCTTCATACCCTACTTCAATCAGGGTACCGCCGGTAAAGTCCAGCCCCCAGTTCAGGCCATTGATTGCTAGCGAGCCAATTGTGCCTGCCAGTAATACTAACGAGAAAATCGTAGTAACCATGCGCAGGCGCATGAAATTGACGGTCTCGGATAAATTGATAATACGCATTCGCTTTCTCCTTAAATCGCCAATTTCTTCACTTTACGTCCGCCCCACGCCGCATTAACAATAATGCGCGTAAGCAAAATGGCCGTAAACATAGAAGTCGCAATACCAATCATCAGCGTGATTGAAAAGCCTTTGATTGGGCCGGTGCCCACTGCAAACAAAATCAGACCGGCAATAAAGGTGGTGATGTTCGCATCCAAAATCGTGGAAAAGGCGCTATCATAACCATGATGTATAGCTTGCTGGATACTACGGCCTTCCCTGAGCTCTTCACGGATCCGCTCAAAGATAAGTACGTTGGCATCTACCGCCATACCCACGGTTAAAACGATACCCGCCATCCCAGGCAAGGTCAGCGTAGCCCCTGGAATCATCGACATAATACCGACAATCATCACCAGGTTAGACACCAGCGCAATATTAGCCACGATGCCAAAGGCTTTGTAGTAAATCAGCATAAAGGCCAGTACGCCCAGTACACCATACACAATGGCCTGCATACCCAGCTCGATATTTTCCTGACCCAGGCTCGGCCCTACGGTGCGCTCTTCAACAATCTGAATCGGCGCAATCAGCGCGCCGGCACGTAGCAGTAAGGCTAAGTCGCGTGCTTCTTTAGGCGAGTCAAGCCCCGTAATCCGAAAGCTGCTCCCCAGTTGCGCCTGAATGGTCGCCACCGAGATCACTTCTTCGTGCTTTTCAAATACCAGTTTGCCTTTGTCGTTTTTCTCGCCGGTCGCTTTATATTCAATAAAAACGGTGGCCATAGGCTTACCAATATTGCCACGAGTCCCGCGGGACATCTTGTTACCGCCTTCTGAATCCAGCGAAATATTTACCTGCGCGATACCGTATTCATCCACGCTGTTGTTGGCGTCGATGATATGGTTACCCGTCAGCATCACCTGTTTCTCAAGCAATTGCGGCTGGCCATTTTTATCTTCAATCAGCTGTGAACCCGGTGGTACCCGGCCATTAATGGCATCACGTACATCGTTGTCTTGGTCCAGTAAGCGGAATTCCAGTGTTGCCGTGGCATTCAGAATTTCTTTGGCACGCGCGGTATCCTGTACCCCCGGCAGTTGCACAACAATGCGATCTGCGCCCTGTTTCTGGATAAGCGGCTCGGCCACACCCAGTTGATTTACCCGGTTGCGCAAAATCGTGATGTTCTGTTTAACCGCGTAATCACGAATTTCTTTTAGCTTATCTTCTGAAAACGTAGCGCGCAGAACCATGTCGCCGGCTTCGGTGAACTGAAGATCGCGGTTACGGTTACGCAGGAAAAACTGCGCCTGCTCCAGGGTTTCTTCGCTCCGGAATTTTATATCGACATGTTCGTCGCGCTTAGTCACGGTGCGATAACGAATTTTTTCTTCACGCAGCGCGGTACGAAAATCACTTTCGGCATCTTCCAGCGACTTAGCAATGGCTTCGCTCATGTCCACTTCCATAAGAAAGTGCACACCACCACGTAAATCCAGACCGAGCTTCATCGGTGTGGCGCCCAGGCTTTCCAGCCATTCCGGCGTATCAGCAGCCAGGTTCATCGCCACAATATAATCATCGCCCAGCGCACGTTCGAGCATTTCGCGGGCTTTTAACTGATCTTCAGAACCGGAAAGACGCACCAGAATCTGTTCATCTTCAAATTCTATTCGTTTGGGATCGATGTTGTTTGAAGCCAGGGTTTGCTCTACCTGAGAAACCATTTGCTGGGTGACGACCGCATCGCGACCTGCGGAAATTTGTACGGCGTTGTCTTCACCGTAAATATTGGGAAGGGCGTATAACGCGCACAGTCCGACAAACAGGACTGCAAGAATCACCTTCCAGACAGAGTTCTTGTTTAACACAGACAAATTCCTTTTTGCCGGGCGCCGGAGACAACGTGTCCGGCTCCGGCGTAGAACTTATTAGATTGCTTTCATTGTGCCTTTTGGCAGAACGGCGGTAACAGAAGACTTTTGCACTACAATAGTGTTGGTGTCATTCAGGGCAATTTCGATGAAATCTTTGTCTTCGACAACTTTCTCAATACGGCCTACCAGACCGCCCTGAGTCAGTACTTCGTCGTTTTTACTCAGCGACGATACCAGGGCCTTGTGCTCTTTTACACGCTTAGCCTGTGGACGATACAGCAAAAAGTAAAAAATCAGACCAAACACGCCCAGCATGATCAGCATTTCGAAGCCGCCACCTTCCTGGCCGCCGGCGGTCTGTGCGTATGCGTTTGAAATGAATAAGCTCATAATATTCCTCTATCTCTCGTTGTTGTTATAGTGCCGGTACCGGCATGTCTTTTTGTGCGTAAAATTCGCTGACGAATTCTTCTAATGAGCCTGCATCAAGGGCATCGCGTAAACCTTGCATAACGCGCTGGTAATAGCGCAGGTTATGAATGGTATTAAGACGCGCGCCCAGTATCTCATTACACTTATCTAAGTGATGTAGATAAGACCGAGAATAGTTTTCACAAGTGTAACAGTCACAATTTTCATCTAAAGCCGAAGTATCGTTACGGTGTCTGGCATTACGGATTTTCACTACGCCTTCGGTAACAAAAAGATGACCATTTCGGGCATTGCGCGTAGGCATCACACAGTCGAACATATCCACTCCGCGACGCACTGCTTCCACAATATCTTCTGGCTTACCCACGCCCATCAGGTAACGCGGTTTGTTATCCGGAATCTGGTGAGCGGTATGTTCAATAATGCGAATCATATCTTCTTTAGGCTCGCCGACCGACAGCCCACCGATGGCATAGCCATCAAAACCAATCTCTTCCAGACCGGCCAGCGATACATCACGTAAATCTTCGTACATACCGCCCTGAATAATACCAAACAGCGCCGCCGGGTTATCGCCGTGGGCGGTTTTGCTGCGCTCGGCCCAGCGTAACGACATCTCCATCGACAACCGGGCTTCCTGCTCGGTAGCCGGGAACGGCGTGCACTCATCAAAAATCATAACGATGTCAGACCCTAAATCCCGCTGTACTTCCATCGATTTTTCCGGGGTGAGCAGGATTTTTTCGCCATTAATGGGCGAACGGAAGGTCACGCCTTCTTCAGTAATCTTACGCAGGTCGCCCAGGCTAAACACCTGAAAACCACCTGAATCGGTCAGAATGGGCTTGTCCCAGTGCATAAAGTCATGCAGGTCGCCATGCTGTTTAATGATGCCGGTACCGGGGCGCAGCATCAGATGGAATGTATTGCCCAGACAAATGTGGGCGCCACTGTCTTTAAGCTCTTCGGGGGTCATTCCTTTTACAGTGCCGTAAGTACCCACTGGCATAAATGCCGGGGTTTCTACTTCACCACGGTCAAACTTCAGACGCCCGCGTCTGGCTTTACCTTCTGTTTTTAACAACTCAAATTGCATGAATCTGTGGTCCCGTTTGCAGGCGCAAAGGCGCCGGGGTCTAAAATAATTGGCCGCGATTATAGCAGTTCTGTGCTACAGATCATGTCCCGATACACTCAATCGCTATATTTTTGCCGGTGAAAGCCGGTATCAGGCCCGCTCAATGAACATACTGTCGCCGTAACTGAAAAACCGGTATTCCGAATTAATGGCCTGCTGATAGGCATTCATCACATTGTCACGCCCGGCAAATGCACTGATGAGCATCATCAGGGTGGACTCGGGCAAATGAAAATTGGTGAACATGGCATCGATGACCTCGAACTTGAAACCGGGGTAAATAAAAATTTCGGTATCAGCAAAAAATGGTGCAATCAGCTGCGAATCACCTGCCGCTTTAGCTGCCGACTCGATAGAGCGTACCGAGGTAGTACCGACAGCAATTACCCGCTTACCTGCCGCTTTGGTGCGTTTTATTGCTTCCACCACCGTCTCGTCAACTTCAGCGTATTCAGCATGCATTTTATGTTCAAGAATGTTGTCCACCCGCACCGGCTGAAAGGTACCGGCGCCCACGTGTAACGTAACAAAGCCCAGATTTACGCCTTTGTCGCTAAGGGTCTGCAACAGTTCATCATCAAAATGCAGACCAGCCGTGGGCGCGGCCACCGCGCCGGGCTTCTGGTTATACACGGTCTGGTACCGTTCTTTGTCGCTGTTTTCATCAGGCCGATCGATATACGGCGGTAATGGCATATGGCCATGGGCTTCAAGCAGGTTCAGCACGCTGTCATCATTATCGAAGCGTAAATGAAACAACGCCTCCTGACGCCCCAGCACAGTTACCTTAATATGTTCTTCGAGCGTCAGCTGCGCCCCGGCCTTGGGAGCTTTGCTTGCCCGCACATGG
>VMHT01199678.1_pt1 | contig 28723 bp, 18 predicted proteins | sample 4693611 | NCBI WGS metagenome assembly VMHT01 (sample SAMN12280063, study PRJNA550983) | marine metagenome | isolation source: seawater sampled from same location over 5 years 0.02-0.2 micron viral filtrate | place: USA: collected off the coast of southern California halfway between the port... ... | reverse complement strand
TTTGAGTCCTATTGCATCTACAGCTTCAGAGAAATTAGTTTTAGACTCTAATATATCTACGAAGTTATCGGTCTTAAGGTTTTGTTGGTCGTTTTTAAAATCTTTTGATCTTATTTTATCAATCGAAGCATTTCGGGCAATATTTAAGATCCAGGTGAAAAACCGGCCTTTATCAGAATTATAGCTTGGTGCTTTGTCCCATATTTTTAAGAACACATCTTGCAGCACTTCTTCTGCAATCTTTTCGTCTCTAATTATACTATAAATAATTCCGTAGGTGCTTTCTGAATACAAATGGTAAATACGTTCAAAGGCACGTTCGTTACCATTTTGAAGTTCTAAAATTAAAGCGTCTTGTTGCATAAAGAAGTTGTGGCTTGCACAGTAAAAGTATGTAAATCTCTTCCTTGAAAAAAATAAAAAGCGGCATTTAGCCGCTTTTTATTAAAACTTATGTGATATAGGTTACATTTTTATAACTCCACATCCAACTCTAGTACCTGCTGCACCAGAAGGTTGAGAAGTATAATCGTCTACACCATCGTGTACAATTATAGCTTTTCCAACAATATTTTTGTTTTCATCGTCACAACCTATACACCATTCATCGGTAGTCATACTAACAGTTCCTTCTCCATTGGCATCAACTTCAAAGTTTCCAATATCACCTTTATGATAACCTTCAGCATCACCCCATTTACCGTGTTTTTCGTTGGTTGGATTCCAGTGACCACCGGCAGAAGTTCCATCTTCAGCAGAGCAATCTGCTTTCTGGTGAATATGGATCGCGTGCTGTCCTTCAGCTAAACCTGTAATTGTAGCTTCCATAGTAACTTCGCCATCTTCTTGAGTAAAAGTTACTTCTCCACCAAGGTCGCTTCCACTCTTTGGTTCTAAAGAAACCGTGATCTCTTTAGTTTCTTCTTCTTTTTCCATACTGTTGTCCATCTCAGAATTCATTTCTGTTTCGGCAGCATTTTCAGTATCGTTTTCTTTTTTGTCGTTTTTACAACCTATTATAAATAATGAGGCGCAAAATACTAGTGATAAACTTATTCGTTTCATAATCTGGATTGGTTTTTAGATTTAACATTACTAAATTAATCGTATCCCATTGTATAGCCAAAGATTTAAGGATAGGTTAACAAACATAGGGTTTCAATCTAGATTAATTTGGTTTTTATGTTTGTTGCCGAAGTTAAACTTTTATGAACAGGGCAACGATCTGCTATTTCAAGCAATCGTTTTTTCTGTTTTTCATCCAGATCGCCATAGAGTTTGATCTCTCTTTTAAATGTATCAATTTTAGAGTTGGAATTTTCGCAGTCCTCACAGTCTTTTTCATGTTTCCTTGAGTAATAAACATGCGTTTCCACATCTTCCAATGGCCATTTTTTGCGTTTAGCATACATTTGAAGCGTCATAGACGTGCAGGAAGCCAGCCCCGAAGATAAAAACTGGTATGGAGTAGGGCCGTAGTCTTTTCCGCCGGCGCTTATAGGTTCATCGGCGAGGAAAGTATGATTTCCGGCTTTCATTCTTGTAGTAAAAGCATCTTCTTTTTCCAATCCTGCTACCACATCTGCATTAGACTCGGGAATTTCTTTATTCGGAATTGTTAAGTATCGAGAAGCCCAGGTAGCAATTACGTTACCGGCATAAGTAGCATCTCCCTCAGCAGCTAATAGGTGTTCCGCTCCATCTAAAGAAACAAAACTTTTAGGGTGTCTTGCCGCTATGTATAATTCTTCGGCATTTTTAATACTTACAATTTTATCATGAGGCGAATGCATTATTAAAAGTGACTTTCTAAGTTCACTTAGGTAAGGTTTTAATTCATGCTTGTCAATATCATCTAGAAACTGCTTTTTGATTTTAAAACTTCTTCCACCAATATTCACCTTTGCTTCTCCATTTTTTTCGATCTCGTCTACGTTATTTTCAATTAAATGCTGAACATGGGCAGTAGTAGAAGGGGCTGCAATAGTTGTAACCGCTTTAACCGATTCCAATTCCTTAGCAGCAAATAAAACAGCGGCGCCACCAAGAGAATGTCCAATGAGCAGGCTGGGAGCTTTAAATTCTTCTTCAAGGTAAGTGGCTGCAGCTAGAAGATCCTGGATATTTCCAGAAAAATTACTGTCAGCAAAATCACCTTCACTTTCTCCCAATCCGGTAAAATCGAAACGTAAAACCCCATAGCCGTTTTGTGCTAAAGTTCCACTTATATTTTTAGCGGCAAAGAAATTTTTATTGCAGGTAAAACAATGGGCAAAAAGAACAAAATTATGAGGGTCCTGGTTTAATGGAAGTTCCAGGTAACCCGATAAATCATCCCCATTCTTATTTTTGAAATTTACTTTTTCAGTTCTCATAGCTTATTTTTTACTCGATAATCGAGGTTTAATTTTCCGAGACTTGCCTCGAAATCTAAAAATCTTTCGATTTAATGCGACATGGACTTGCCGCGAGGTATTTTATTAAATGTACAAATTGTTTAGCGCAAGTACCAAAACAAAAAAGCCGATTAAAAAATCAGAAAATATTTTGACGATATCCTCTAAATTTTAATCAGCTTATTTATAAAATAGGAATCAGGTTTATTCCAATTCCCTTATTTTAATATTTCGAAACCACACTTTGTCACTGTGGTCTTGCAATGCAATATGGCCTTCTCTATTTTTCCCGAAATCTTCCCAGTCTTTAAACTTCGAATTTTCTACCAATTTACTCCATTCTTCTCCGTGAACCGGGAATTCATTGATTAGAGTTCCATTTAAACGAACTGAACCTTTATTGGTTTTATGATTAATTCTTATTACTGTTTTGTTCCATTCGCCGGCGTTACGGGTTTTATCTTCGCTTGGAGGCATCATATCGTAAAGCGCACCGGCCTGTCTAACTTCACCGTTTTTAGCATCTGGATGTAATTTATTATCTAAAATCTGAATTTCAGGTCCGGTTAAGTAAGGTTCAGAAAATTCTTCACTTTCCTGAACTCCCCACATAATTCCGCTGTTTCCTCCTTCTGAAATTTTCCACTCCAGGGAAAGTTCAAAATTAGTATAGGTTTTTTCTGAAATAAGGTTTTCTGTACTTTCACGGTCCCCTTCAGCCGGGGTGAAAGCAATAACACCATCTTTTACCTGCCATTGATCTGAAATTGAATCGGCGTTAAAAGCTTTCCAACCTTCCAGGTTTTTCCCGTTAAATAGGTTGTTCCAATTATCTTCATTACTGGCCATTGCGGTAGTGTCTTGGGCAGTACTAGTTTCTTCTGCTTTATTTTCTTTTTTATCAGATTTACAGGCGGAAGCTATTACTGCAGCCGTTACTAAAATTAAAATATTTTTCTTCATTTACTTTACATTTTACCCTATAGCGGGAATTAATCACGTGTAGTTATTAATTAATCGTGATCTTACGTCCAGCATTTTGCTGGTTTAATTAGAGGTATTTAATTAATTCCTAAGATTCGTTTTAGTTTTTGTTCGTCTATTTCACTTCCAGCAAAATCATCAAATTTCTTTTCGGTAGCTTCAATAATATGACTTTGGATAAAAGGTGCGCCTTCGCGGGCTCCCTGGTCTGGTGATTTAATACAGCATTCCCATTCCAGAACTGCCCAAACATCGCAACCATATTCGGTTAACTTAGAAAATATAGTTTTAAAATCTACCTGACCGTCTCCGGGATGTCTATAACGCCCGGCGCGATCTATCCAGTCTCCATAACCACCAAAAGAACCTTTTTTCCCGGTAGGGTTAAATTCAGCATCTTTTACGTGGAACATTTTTATGAATTCGTGGTAGTGATCTATATAAGAAATATAGTCTAATTGTTGCAGCACAAAGTGGCTGGGATCGTATAGTAAATTTACTCGTTTATGATTATTGGTTGCCTCCAGGAAACGTTCAAAAGTAACCCCATCATGAAGATCTTCTCCCGGGTGAACTTCGTAGCAAACATCTACACCTTGTTCATCAAATTCATTTAAAATAGGCATCCATCGTTTTGCAAGTTCCTGGAATCCCATTTCTACAAGACCTTCCGGTCTTTGAGGCCAGGGATGTGCGGTATGCCAAAGCAATGAGCCGCTAAAGGTACCATGTACATCTATGCCAAAATGCCTACTGGCCCGGGCTGCACTTTTCATTTGTTCCACGGCCCATTCGGTTCTCGCTTTTGGATCGCCTTTAACTTCATCTGGTGCGAAATTATCGAACATAGTATCATAAGCCGAATGCACTGCCACAAGCTGACCCTGCAAATGCGTACAAAGCTCGGTAACTTCTAACCCGTAAGATTCTACTTTTCCTTTAATTTCCTGGCAGTAATCTTTACTTTCACCGGCTTTTTTTAGATCTATTAAAGCCGATTCCCAGGTGGGGATTTGTATTCCTTTATATCCTAAATCTGCTGCCCACTTGCACAGTCCATCCAAACTGTTGAATGGCGCTTTGGTATCCATAAATTGTGCTAAATAAACCGCAGGTCCTTTTATTGTTTTCATAATACTCTAATTTTATGCATCTAATTTCACCCAAACATTTCCTTTGGCGTGAGAGTCTACTACTTTTTCAATAAAGTTCATTCCGCGAATTCCGTCTTTCATTGTAGGGAATTCTGCGGGATGGTATTTTTCACCATTAATTGCTTTTGCAACTCCTTTATAGATATTTCCCATAGAATCGAAAATACCTTCAGGATGTCCTGGAGGCAATTTTGTTCCGTCTAAAGAAAGTGCCGAATTATATTCGTGCCCCGGTTTTAAAACTTTCATAGGTTGCCCGTCTTCTAGTTTGTAAAGGTAATTCGGGTTTTCCTGCTCCCATTTTAAGCCGGCTTTTTTTCCGTAGATCTTAACCGCAAAATTATTTTCTTCTCCGGTAGCGATCTGGCTTGATCTAAGTACTCCTTTTACATATTCTGAAAAGCGCAGCAGCACAGTACCGTCCACATCCATTTTATTATCTGAATACACATAGTTTAGATCGGCTAAAAGTTCTTTCACTTCCAGGCCTGAAACGTATTCTATCATATCGAAAGCGTGAGTCCCAATATCACCAATACAGCAGCTGATGCCTCCTTTTTCGGGATCAAGACGCCAAATACTGTTTCTTTCATCTTTATCGTGAATAATAGGATTTATCCATCCCTGGTAATATTGCACATCTATTTTTTGAATTTCACCAATCTCGCCGGCAGCGATCATTTCTTTCATTTGGCGAATCATAGGGTAACCGGTATAAGTATAAGTTACCGCAAAGATGGTTTTAGATTTATTGAGCGTATCTTCAAGAATTTTAGCTTCTTCGTAAGAAGTGGTCATTGGTTTTTCACAAATCACATTAAAGCCATTTTCCAAAAGCTGCTTTGCCATAGGGAAATGCAGAAAGTTTGGCGTAAGTATAGAGACAACTTTTATGCGCTCATCCTTCGGCAATTTTTCTTCTTCAGCAATTAAATGATCCAGGTCTTTATAAACCCTATCGGTTCCAATACCTAATTCCTGAGCGAATTTTTTACTCTCTTCGTGATCGGGATTAAAAACCCCACCAACAAATTCAAATTTATCAAACATAGAAGAGGCTACCCGGTGTAAGATCCCGATGAGGGAATCACCGCCGCCGCCTAATACTCCTAATTTTATCTTTTTACCCATAATTTTTAATCTTTTGCTTGGTTATATTTCAATATCCTTTTTCGCGATATCTTCATTTTTGAAGAAAATAGCAAATATTATCATTACCACAAAGGCGAAACCTGCCGGAACTATCCATATTTGTTGCCAGTCGTGTGTACCATCTGCATTTAAATAAAGGTCACTGATTTGTCCTGCTACCCAGAAACCAATCAACATTCCCACACCATAAGTAGCGAGAGTAATTAAGCCCTGAGCCGCACTTTTAATTTTTGGTCCCGCTTTAGAATCGGTATAGATTTGCCCGGAAACAAAGAAAAAGTCGTAACAAATTCCATGAAGTGCAATTCCAAGGATTAGCATATAAACTAACTCGCCTGCATTACCATAAGCAAATAGTAAATACCGAAGTACCCAGGCTAACATCCCAGCCAGTAAAGTAATTTTAAAGCCGAATTTCTTAAAAAAGAAAGGAAGTAATAAAAGGAAAAGTGCTTCAGAGATTTGCCCTATAGACATCATGAAAGTAGGATCTTTCATTCCCACTTCAGAAAGAAATGGGTTGGCATTTTGGTAATAAAAAGCCAAAGGAATACAAATTAAAACCGATGAAATAAAGAACATCAAAAAGTTTCTACCTTTAAGTAAAGCAAGTGCTTCCAGGCCTAAAATATCAGATAAGGTTACTTTCTCGCCTTTACTGCTTGGCGGGGTTTTAGGTAAAGTAAAACTAAATAAACCTAAAACTGCAGAAGCAACGGCAGCCATTAAAAACGTATATTTTAGCATTCCTTCTTCTCTCGCCATAGCAGAATCCCAGCCAAATACCAGGCTAATTACCACTCCAGAAACAATCCACCCTAAAGTTCCAAAAACCCTGATGCTGGAAAATTGTTTAGAAGGATCTGTCATTTGGTAAAAGGAAATGGAATTTACCAATGCCAGGGTAGGCATATAAAGAATCATATAGCCTAAAACGAAAGGATAGAAATTAGTAAAATCTTCCGATTGAAACATCATATAAAGCAAAACCGCTCCTACAAGGTGAAGAAACCCTAAAATGCGTTCAGCATTAAAAAAGCGGTCAGCGATTAGACCAATAATAAAGGGAGCGATAATTGCTCCCCAGGATTGTGTAGAAAAGGCCATCCCGGTTTGGGCACCGGTGGCACTTAAATTTTGTCCTAAAAATGTTCCTAAAGTTACAAACCATCCGCCCCAAATAAAGAATTCGAGGAACATCATGGTTGATAGTTGAAATCTGGTTAAACTTTTCATTATCTACTCTAGCTTCTCTTAGTTATTATTAGTGTTTAGCTCGCTGCCAACTTCTATTAAAAGTTCTTTGGTGGCCTTAATGCCTTCTTCAGGGGATAAATCTTCACCTTCATATTCTACACCCACAAAACCGGTATAACCTGCATCCTGTACAATTTTAAGGATTCTTTTATAATCTAGTGTAGTTTCTTCTCCTTCTTCGTTAAAAGCATAAGATTTAGCGCTTACGGCTTTTGCATAAGGCATCATTTCTTCTATTCCCTGGTATTTTGGATACTCTTCAATACACTTTGCTTCCCAACGTTCTCCACCTTCTCTTTTAAGACAGAAATTACCAAAATCGGGAAGTGTACCACAGTTTTCCATATTTACATCTTTAATTACTTCTACCAGTAATTCAGCATTGGAAGAAAGGTAACCGTGATTTTCTACAAGAACATTTACATTTTTTTCAGCTGCATATTCACTAAGAGCTTTTAAACCTTCGGTAGCTGAAGTTTTCCACTCTTCCGGCTCTTCACTTCCAAAAAGATTTACGCGTATAGAATGAGCACCCAAAAAACTGGCAGCATCTACCCATTTTTTATGATTTTCAACGGCTTCCTCACGTTCTGCTTTATCAGGGCTGGCTAGTTCACCTTCCCCATCTACCATAATTAAAACATTTTCTACATTAAACTCTTCACTTTTAGCTTTTAAAGTATCCAGAACCTTCTGCATAGCTTCTTCCGGATTTTCTGCTTTTTTAATTTTTTCAGCATAAAAAGAACTAACATATTCAATTCCTTCAAAACCCATTTCATTTGCCTTTTCAGCAAAATCCATAGGATCTAAATCACCTGCAAATATTGGTTTATTAAGAGACCATTGAGCGAGAGAAAGTTTAAAGAAAGGCTCCGCATTTGCTTCGGTTTCAACTTCTGCAGTTTCAATATTGTCTTTTTCTGATTTTTGGTCTTTACAGGAATAAATTCCGAGAAATAAAAAAAGGAGAAGTGAAAAGGGAAAAAATCTGGTTGGTGTAATTTTCATAAAATAGATTTAAAAGTTGCTAGAATGTGATGTTCCGATTTTTTTTAGAATCTTAAAAGTATACTTTTTTTTAAAGAAGCAAAATTATAACCTTAAATTTATATATTTGGAAGGATTCGATTAACTAAATTATTAATTAACTACAAGACAGTGAGCAATTATTATGAAAATGACACTTATGATGCTATAGTCGTAGGTACAGGAATTAGCGGCGGTTGGGCCGCGAAAGAGCTTAGTGAGAAAGGATTTAAAACTCTCGTTTTGGAACGTGGGCGTATGGTAAAACATATAGAAGATTATCCTACCATGAACGATGATCCCTGGGATTATAAGTTCAAAGGACAATTAACGCGTGAAGAAGAAAAACGCCAGCAAAAACAATCCCGTACAGGTTATACTACGAATAAGGCTAGTGCGCATTGGTTTGTAGACGATATAAAGCATCCCTATAATGAAACCAAAAGATTTGACTGGATGCGTGGATACCACGTAGGCGGAAGATCTATTATGTGGGGAAGGCACAGCTACCGTTTAAGCGATCTGGATTTTACTGCAAATAAAACCGATGGTCATGGTGTAGATTGGCCAATTCGTTATAGAGACATTGCTCCGTGGTATGATTATGTAGAATCTTTTATCGGGGTAAGTGGTGAGAATCTTGGTTTAAGCCAGTTGCCAGATGGGAAGTTTCTACCGCAGATGCCTTTAAATTGTGTGGAAGATCACCTTAAAAAAAGTATGGCCGAGAATTTTACGGACGGACGTGTTTTAACTGCGGGACGTGTGGCGCATATTACAGGCGATAAAAAATTTGAAGGACGTTCAAATTGCCAGTTTAGAAATAGATGTATTCGCGGTTGTCCTTACGGAGGCTATTTTAGCAGTAATTCTTCTACATTACCTGCTGCCGAGCGTACAGGTAATATGACTTTAAGGCCAAATTCAGTAGTTCACGAAGTAGTTTACGATCCTGAAACCAAATTGGCTACCGGAGTAAAAATAATTGATGCTGAAACTAAAGAAAAAATAGAATTTAAAGCTAATGTAATTTTCCTTTGTGCTTCTGCCATTGCTTCTACAAGTATCCTGATGCAATCAAAATCTGATCGATTTGAGAACGGAATGGGTAACGATAGTGGGGAACTAGGGCATAATGTAATGGACCACCACTTTAAAGCTGGTGCTTCCGGAAAATATGATGGTTTTAAAGATCAATACTATAAAGGAAGAAAACCTAATGGGATTTATTTACCCCGATTTAGGAATATAAACGGAAGCGATAACCTTGGCTTTATTCGTGGTTATGGTTACCAGGGAGGTGCCGGTCGTGGAGATTGGAGTGAAAGTATTGCCGAAGCATCTTATGGAAAGGAATTAAAAGAAGCTATTGTTAAGCCTGGCGGCTGGACTATGGGCTTAATGGGCTTTGGAGAGACCTTACCTTACCACGAAAATAAAATGACCCTGGATTATAATAAAACCGATGAATGGGGCTTACCAACCGTAACTTTTGATGCAGAGTTCAAGGAAAATGAACTTAAAATGAGAGAAGATATGGTGGCACAGGCAGTAGAAATGCTGGAAAAAGGCGGGTTTAAAGATGTACAGGGTTACGATGATATTGGCGCTCCAGGCCTTGGAATTCACGAAATGGGAACCGCCCGGATGGGAAGAGATCCAAAAACATCGGTTTTAAATGGTAATAACCAGGTACATGCAGTTAAAAATGTTTATGTAACTGATGGGTCTTTTATGACCTCTGCAGGCTGCCAAAATCCATCTTTAACCTATATGGCTATGACGGCAAGAGCAGCAGACCATGCTTCAAAAAATTTCAAAAAATCTAACGCTTAAAATTAGAGTTATGAACAGAAGACAGGCATTAAGAAACATAGGACTTGGAGCGGGGGCCATTATTGTAGGCCCAACTACCTTAAACCTTTTACAAAGCTGTAAAAATGATCCTACTTATAACTGGGAGCCTACATTTTTAAGCGCTTCTAATGGTTTTGCGTTAAAACAGATTTTAGAGGTAATTATTCCAAAAACTGAAACTCCCGGAGCCGAAGATCTAAATATTGCTGAATTTATAGATTCCTATATGCAAGAAGTAGCTTCTAAGGAAAGGCAGGATAAATTCAAGCGATCTGCAGATGCATTTTCAAGAGGATTTAAAAATGAATTTGATAAAGAAGAAGGAGAAGGAAGTCCTGAAGAATATGAGCAAATGGTGGCCAAATACCTAAAGGCTACTCCTGCTGAAATGGATGAGATTGCAAAGCGGAATACCGAAACTCAAGATCCACAAGATAGAGATCTAGAAGTTACTTTAGATGCAGATGCCGGTTCCCTGGCTTATTTACAGGAAGTACGTAATATGGGAATATGGGCTTATAAAACCAGTGAAGAGATTGGTGAAAATGTTATGTGGTACGATCCGGTTCCCGGTGAGTATATTCCATGCGGACCAGTAGACGAATTGGGCGGAGGTAAAGCTATGTCTCTTTAATCATTATTTAAAACAACTTTATGAAGCCCTCACAGTTCCATACTGTGAGGGCTTTTTACTTTTAACTACCAGAGTTTAGCGTACTTTTCTTTGTATTCTTATTCGGCAATAGGAAGGTATATGTCTGCCTGCCATTGCGATTCATCTCCTCCCATTTGAGGATTATTCTGAAAAACCTCCAGGATATATTCATTTTTCACCGCAATATTATTTTTTTCAGCATAATCTATTAAATGCAACCAAGCATAATGGGAAAGCATATAATTTCCGTAAAAACTGGCTTCTAAGGTTTTTTCCGCAGGGATATTTTTAATCTTAATAATGGGATGTGCCGGATATGTTTCCATTTTAGCGATAGGAAAACAAAAATTAAAACCGATTTGTTTAGTGGTTTGATCCCAGGAGTCAATTATTATTCTGGGCCTGCCGCGGGTTTCTAATTTATTGTTAAGAATATAACCAGATAATATATCTATGGTTTTCATCATCTCAAAGGCTTTCTGCTCAACGCTACTTTTGGCATCTATACAAGCACAAATATTTTCAGGAGAAAATGTTTTTCCTTTGATTTTTACAGAATATAGTTCGAGATGGGCATTGAGTGCTTCTTTAAAAAACTGAATTTCTTCTTTCATTTCCTTTTGGAAATCGTTTTGCCCTGTTAGCAATAAAAAACGATCTTTTAGGGAATGGTCTTGATTCTTAATATTGACTTTTACCTTATAAACAGAATCATTCTTTTTGCTAAAATTCCAATTAAGGTTGTAGGATTCGTCACTTAATTTTACGTCTTGTATTACTTTAGAAAAGTCAGCTTTAATCACTGTGCTCTTAATCTCCAAATTATCAAATCGAGGTACATCCAACCTATAGGCTATTTCGCCAGGAATTGCTTTAGTTATAAAATGAATTGCATAATCTCTATCCTTAATTGCAAAATACCAGAGTAAAAAAAGTACAGGTATGCTTATAAGAATGAACAGCCATTTTTTTTTTGACATTTACTTAATAGGTGAGGGGTTGTAAGTTGAGGTCTTTCACCACGTGGTTGCCTAAATTTTTCCCCTGAACAAGGCCATTTTCTATAGCAGCACGGTAATGTATACCGCCATACAATCTACTTACAGCAGCCTCGCTGGCAGCGTGAGAGAAAGACTTAAAAGATCTTACCGGTAAACCATATTTTACTTCAGTATCGTCTTCAAAACTAAATTCTTCTCCAAAAATTTTGGTAAGCACTATAGAAGCTGCACCTGATACAACCGAATGCCCGCTGGAATATTCCGGGAATGGCGGAGTTTGTAAAACGGGTTTCCAATTTTCATCTACGTACTTATTAATTAAGGTTTCGGGTCTTACCAGGTTACTACTGTATTTTTCCTCCCAACAACTTATAAAGCCGTCAGCAAGGGCGATAGCCGTGGCTGTGTATGCGTAAGAACTTTGAGCGAAATCAAGCTCGGCTTTTTTTGAGGCGATTTTGCAAATACCCATCCAGTGGCCTCCGGGAGTTATCTTTTTTGTGGCAAACATTAGATGACCGCGTTGAGTAGAGACATAAGGATTGCAATCCCAAAACTGAGCAATTTTAACTTCTTCAGCTTCATCTCCTTCTTCCTCCATTTTTTTGTTTATTTCATAAACTTCAATAAGTTCATCATAAAATGCAGTACCTTCTTCAAGGGAGAATTCGGGGTGAGGTGCAGGTTTAAATTGGGAAGCAGAATCTAGTGTAAAAGGTCTAATTTTTGGCCAGTGTGGCTCAATTCCATCCATATAGGAAGGCGGTGTAGGTTGCCAGCGTCCCGGGTCGTCACTATACACAGAGTATTTAGGCATAGTACGCGTTTCTTTATAATTATCTTTATCTATCCATTTCGAAAAATGTTGCGCAACTTCCAATCCATATTCTTTTGAGGTATTGAATTCTTCCTTATTGGTTTTTTTCCAGGAAGTATAAAGACTGTCACGGTAGGAGGTAATTAATTCTTCAGAAAATATTAATTTTTTTCCTATCTCCATTTGGGCAACCAGTGCTGCCAGCTTAAGGTTTACCTTAGCCGTAGAATCAGCTTGTGGAATTGGTTGTAGTTCTTCGAAATTTGAAGTTAGATCAATTAAATCTTTGTTCTCCTGCCTTATAATTTGGTAGGCCGCCAGATTGGAATAAGCGTATATTCGGCTGGCTACCGGAGGTGAAAAAATATCATGTACCATAATATCTGTGATCTTATCAACGGTTTGATGATAATTTTCAGCAGAAATTATAATAGGTTTTTCTTCCTTAGTACAGGAACTAAAGACAACAGTACAAATAATTATATAAAGAAATTTCTTCATTTAATCCTTTAATTTATAGAATTCTGGTTTGCCGTTATTTAGGCTTACCATAAGATAATCATTACCCCTGAAAGATACAATGTCTAAGTTTCTTACACTTTTTTGCGTCAAATTTAAACCAATCTCAACGCCCTCCAGAATTTCGCCTTTATTTGTAATAATGTTTCCTGCCAGGGCATCAAATCTGCCGTGATAAGGTGTTACTCCAAAATAATTCCCAGCTACCAATACTTCTTCCTGATTATCTTTATTAAAATCTGCTTTTAAAAATGCCAAAATAGGTGCAACCTGTAAGGCATTTTTAAACGCCCTAAAAGTAAACTTTCCATCCTTATTTAGCAAATATCCGGAAGCCATTGTGTGTACTTCCAGTACTTTAGCTTTTTCTAAAACTTCTTTATCGAAAATATTTTCAATAGATTTTCCGGCAAAATCCTTATAAGCCGGGAATTTCTTGCGTAAATAGGAAAGTTGGCCCACAAGTTCATCAAGCCCGTTTGCAGGATAATATTTTTTATTTTTTGCATAAGCTACAATTGTTTCTGTGCTTCCGTTATTGTCGAAATCTGAATAATACATTTTTAGCGGAAACTCTGCTGAGGCAGCGAATTTGGTGTTCAGTCCCCAATTTCCCAGCAAATAATCCATTTGACCGTCATTATTTATATCAAACGGAACGATGCTTTGCCAAAGGCCGTTTAATTTTCTATCCAGCATTTTTCCTGAAATATTCTCTAATTTTCCTTTATTATTTCTGAAAAATTGAGGTGACATCCACTCGCCAATTACGATAAGATCTTCCCGGCCATCTTTATCAAAATCGCTCCAAATAGCGTCAGTTACCATTCCTAAGTTTTCTAATTCTGCATTCTTCTGAATCTTAAAATTTCCGTCTTCATTAATTAGCAAATAAGAAGAAGGAAGTTTTCCAAAATCGTTAGAAACTGCCGCTCCGCCTACAAAAATGTCAAGGTCCCCATCACCGTCAATATCACTTAATTTTGCTACTGAAGTATTTTCGAAATATTTAGGCAATTCTTTAGCCGTTAGTTCCCCCTTTTCAAATGCATAAAGTCTATCCAGTAAAGCATCAGCCTCGCCATAGAATTCACCACCGCCCGAAGTAACAAAAATTTCATTGCTGCTATCATTATTTAAATTCGCAATAACTGCAGAGGTGTTTTCAGTTTTTTCATCTGCTTTTAATAATTTTAGATCCTGCTTTTTAAAGGAATTTTTCTGCTGAAAGTAGATTTCTGCTGCTTCAAATTTTGAATTTCCGAAGTAAATATCCTCCAGGCCATCAGCATTTAAATCTCCAACTGCAACCGCTGGGCCTCGATCTGAAATTTGATAAGGGATTAATTTTTGGCGATCAAAGTCTGTATACCTGTTTTCCCGGTGATTGAAATTGATACCCGGTAAAGAATCTATTTTTTCAAACCAGGGTTTTGGAGCAGGAAAAAGTCTTTTATAATCAATTTTCCCAAGATTCTGATTTGGGCTAATTTCTAAATGCTGATTTAAAATAACTCCGGTTTGTTTTTGGAAAGTATTGTCTGGCCAGATAATTAGCAAAGAATCTAGTTTCTTTTTCTTCTGAAATCCGAAATGAATAATAGGTTCTGAAGAAGATTGAAATCCTTTAGAATTATAGAGTTGGCGGGTTTGCATTTTGCCATCCTGCCAGGCAATTACTTTTGTGCCAATCCCGAATGTATTTTTATTATTCAGCTTAAATGATAATTGTAAGTAAGCCGAAGTTGAATCAGATTGATTTTCGTAAATGCTCGCATTAGCGTCAATATTATTACTTACAATATCCAAATCTCCATCATTGTCTAGATCGGCGTAAGCGATTCCCGTAGAGATCACAGAATCGCGCGCAATCCATTTGCCCGATTGATCTTTAAAATCAAGACTTTCAGAACCTTTAAAAACATAATTATGCACCTTTCCAGAAGGCATCCTATCCAGGGCTTCGTTATCTACCAGGCGAGTATTATTTATTTTATTCCTGATCTGGTTACTGGAAACGTATTTAATATAATCCAGATCATTAGGGCGTTTTGGAATCCCGGTTGCGATAAAAAGATCCTGAAACCCATCCTGATCGAAATCGGCAAATAGGGGAGCCCAACTCCAATCTGTTGCTGCTACACCATTTAAAAGTCCGGTTTCCTGGAAATATTCACCTCGTTGGTTAATATGAAGCATATTCCTGGTATACTGGTTATGATACCCAAGTTCTTCGGTTTTCAGTTTATCCAGGTCTCGGGGATCGTCACCTACAGATGCTTTTAAAACTTTTTCATCTTCAGGAAGCATATCCAACGTCATCATATCTATAAAACCATCATTATTCACATCGGCCGCATCATTTCCCATAGAAAACCGACTTAAATGCCCAAATTTAGATTTTAGCGTTTCGGTAAAGGTACCGTCGCCGTTATTTAAATAGTAATAGTCGTCTTCGTGAAAATCGTTACTTACATAAATATCGGTAAAGCCATCATTATTAAAATCGGCGGTAGCGAGGCCCAGCCCATAACCATTTGCACCTCCATAAATGCCGGCTTCTTCGCTTATATCTGTAAATTTTCCGTCGTCATTTCTTAAGAGTTTGTCTCCACTTTCTGCAATGCGTTTATTCCGAATATCAGCCGGGCCATAAGTATTTACAGTGTGTACAGCATGGTTTAGGAGATACATATCTAAATCGCCATCGTTATCAAAATCGAAAAAAGTAGCGGTAGAAGAATAATTCTGAAAATCTAGTCCGAACTCTTCGGCTTTTTCAGTAAATGTACCATCGCCGTTATTGATGAACAATTCATTTTTTCCGTTTAAACCGTTGATTCCAGACACGGCACATACATAGATATCCAGAAAACCATCGGCATTCACATCGGCCATAACTACACCGGTATTCCAGTCTGATTTTCCTGCCACACCAGCCTTTTCTGTAATATCATCAAATTGCATATTTCCCTTATTGAGAAAAAGCTTGTTTTTCACCTGGTTTCCGGTAAGGTAAATATCGGGAAGCCCATTGTTATCAACATCTCCAATGGCAACACCACCGCCATTGTAGTAGTATAAATAATCTAAAATATTAAGCGCATTGGTTTCTGTAAGCTCGTTGCTAAAATTTAAGCCTGTAGTTTCTGCCGGAAGTTTTTCAAAGAGAAAATCCTCAGGTGTTTTTTCTTTTTCACAGGAAGCGAAAAGGATCATTAATAATATCAGGTTAAAGAGCTTTTTCATCGAACTTAAAGATTTTTGGTTCCTGATTATTTATGGCTACCAGAATGAAAATTTCTCTATTTTTATTTGAAATTTTCCTGATATACTTTACTTCGCCATCAATTGAAAATCCCGATTTTTCTGCTGGAATGATTTCCATAGCTCCCTTGTTATCAACTTTAAGCAGAAGTCCTTTGTTTGCGTCTAAACGGGAAAATTGAGGTTTTAAATCATAATCGTTTCCGGCGAGCAGGAAATAGTTATTTCCATCTTTAGTGATTAAATGTTCGATCGCATGAATGCTGGAAAATTGTGCTTCAGCGGGAAGTTCTTTAAACTCATAATTTCCTTTAGAATCACTTAAGGCTAAAAGACTTTTAAATGTTGTTATTTCTTTAACGATGGAATTCTCAACAATTTCAGTAGAAAAGAGCTCTTGAATAGATTTTGTGGCGTATTCTGAAAATTTTAAATTCTGCTTTTTGATTGCTGATATTTGTCCGGCCAATTCCCGTCTTAAATGAATAGGAACATCCTTGCCATCAATATTTCTGGTGAAAATTTGCTCTATAGTACCATTATTGTCAAAATCATTAATATAAACTTTAACCGGGTTTTCGGATGAAGTTTGATAAAACGAGTTAGTACCTCGATTTCCTAAAATAAAATCAGGGTTTTCATCTTGGTTTATATCGAAAACTGAAAGTGCCGTCCAGGCTCCGGAAATTTCGTCTAGATTATTATCGGCAAGTTTAAAGGAACTTCCGTTGTTTAAAAGAATTTTAGGCGCCATCCAGTCGCCCGTTAGCACGAGATCTTTTTTATCATCCTTGTTGGTGTCGCTCCAGGCGGCATCGGTGATCATTCCCAGCTCGTTAAGAATATAAGCTTTCCCGTCGGTCACATCTTTAAAACTTCCTTTTCCATCATTTTCTAATAATAGATGTTTTGGGTTAATTCCAAAAATTCCCGGAACACTTCTGGTTCCTATAAATAGATCGGTATCGCCGTCATCATTAAAATCATAAGGCGCGATTACAGAAGTATTTTGTGCGGAATTAGGCAGCTGGTATTCTGAAGCTCTAAAATTCCCATTTCCCTGATTTATATAAATTCTATTACGAAATACTTCTTTATCTGCATATGCTTCATTCCCGCCTGAACCTACTATTAAGTCTGGTTTATTGTCGCCATTTACATCAGCAAAAACGGCATAGGTGTCTTCAAAATTTTTATTTGAGGTGAAAATTTCGAGACTTTTTTCGCTGAAGTTTCCAGAATTATCCTGTAAATAAAGAACGCCAGCCTGGCCTTTTGCGCCTCCTAAGTATAAGTCTTCGTTTCCATCTCCATTAACATCTGCTACAGCTAATGCAGGACCTTCCCGGGACAACATTTTTGAGATAAGTCCTTCGTAGTCGTAATCTATATAGTTATTCTCTGTGTGCGCTTTAAAGTTTGCGTTTACTTCAGAAAATACAGGTTTTATATTATTTTGTTGTGGTTTATAGGTGGAATTAGCTTCAGCCTGATTAAACTCTAAGGTTGTATTGATCTTAGGATTTTCAACAAGCTGTGTTGATTTATCTGGCCAGATAATCCTGAGGGAATCTATTTTTTCTGCTTTTCCCAGGCCAAATGTTAAGCTGTAATCTATTGAAGATTGAAAACCTCGCGTAGGAATCAATTCCTGGGAAATTACTTGATTATTGAGGTAGAGTAGTGCCTTACTGCCAATGGCAAACGTGTTCTTATCTTTCCCTCGAAGTTTTAATTTTAAATAACTATTCCTCAATTTTTCTGAAGATCTATTTTTATAAATAAAGATTTCCTGGTTTACATTGTTTACCACGAGATCGAGATCGCCATCGTTATCAAGGTCGGCATACGCTGAGCCGTTAGAGAAGCTGGCTTCATTTAGGCCCCAATCTTTAGTTTTATCATCAAATGTTAGGTCTTGTTTATTCTGAAAAGCATAATTGGGAATAGGATTGCTGGGCATTTCACTTAGAATGGAATCAAATTCTTTTTTCTTACCGGTAAGAACCATTTCCTGAAGAATATCGTTAGCAAAGAAATCCATGAAATCCTGATTAGTAAGGTCGTGGTAGATACCGTTACTAACATAAATATCTTTGAAACCATCATTATCCATATCAAAAATTAGGGCACCCCAACTCCAGTCTGTTTGTGCAACACCACTTTGAAATGCGATTTCAGAGAACGAATTTTCTCCGGTATTTAGCTGTAAGGTGTTCTGCATAAACTGGTGATAGAAATCCCTGCTTTCTTTAAGTTTATAGATGTCAAATCGCTCAAAATCTGTAGTTTCTTTAAGTCGTTTATCGCTTTCCGGAAGCATATCGGTCACAAAGATCTCTGGCTGAGCATCGTTGTTAATATCGGCCATATCTGCCCCCATACTAGAAAGACTAAGGTGTGAAACCCGGTTTTTAATGTCTTCATTAAAAGTGCCATCGCCGTTATTTATATAAAGGTAATCCCGCTCGTAAAAATCATTCGAAATATAAAGATCGGGTAATTGATCGTTATTCACATCACCTACGGTAACTCCAAGCCCAAAACCTATTAAGCTTCCGTAAATTCCTGCTTCTTCACTAACATCGGTAAATTTCCCGTCATCATTACGTAGTAATTTATCACCACCGCCTTTAAAAATTTCCGGTAGGTCCCAGTCTTCACTTCTAAGATCACGTTTATTATTAAAACTAAGGCTGGAAACCGGGATAAAGCTATTGTTGAGAATGTATACATCAAGATCGCCATCCCCGTCATAATCAAAAAACGCGGCGTGGGTGGTAAATCCGTTTTCATCTAAATTATAAGAAGCGGCGTCTTCAATGAATGTAAGATCTCCATTATTTATAAAAAGTTCATTTTTACGATCTGCCCCTTCAATATTTCCGGCATTGCTAACATAGATATCTAGAATTCCGTCGTGGTTAATGTCTACGAAGCTAACTCCGGTGCTCCAGTTTTTTGTTCCAGATGTGCCTGAACTAAGCGTGATATCTTCAAATTGAAAATCGCCTTTATTTAGGTAAAGTTTATTTTTGCCAAGATTTGAGGTTAAGTAAATATCCGGTAGTCCATCATTATTGATATCACCAATACCTACACCGGCACCATTATAGAAATTTCGATACCTAAAGATGTTGAATTCTTTGGTATTGGTAATAGTATTTTCAAATTCTATTCCTGTTTCTTCAGAGTGCATTTTTACAAATAAAGCATCTCTATTTACCTCTTTGTCCTGTAGTTCTTTTTCCTGCTTATCGTTTGTACAGGATATCAAAAACAGGTTAATAAGAATTAAAATGAAAGCCGAAGAAGTAGGGAAGTTGAGGTTTAATTTCATTAAGCTAATGCATATTTTGATATGGGCTTATACGCCTAGCAATTTAAGCAAATTTTAAGAATAGTTTAGGTATATAAAAAGAAAAGAGACTAAAAATGCGATGCATTAATAGCCTCTTTTATAAAACTAATTCAAGTTATTAATAACCTTCGTTCTGTACTAAGTTAGGATTAGAAGTAAGTGCAACTGATGGAATAGGGAATAGGTTAACAAATTCACCTTTGGCTTCTTTAAACTCCCAGGCTGTATTGAACTGGCCAAATCTAATAAGATCCTGCCTTCTCCACATTTCGTTATATAATTCTCTACCTCTTTCATCCAACATATCCTGATCGGTTAAGGAACCTAGTGGAGAAGCTTGTCTTAGCTCTCTTAGTTCATTAACCATTTCAAGTGCTGATGCATCTGCACTTCCGCCTCTCATAACAGCTTCTGCTTTCATAAGATGAGCATCGGCATACCTGAATAAAATCATATGGCCAGCAAAAGCTCCATTGGATGGATGATATTTTAAAACTCTTATCCCACTACTTTCGCTATTACCTAGCAAACCTGGCATTTCTTTGGTGAAAAACAGCGGATTTCCTCCACGGTCTTCCGTTTCAGATCCATCTAAATTGTATTGTTGACCAAAGAGAAAACCAAGTCCGATATCTGATCCATCAACGAAACCATCGCCATCTTCATCTTTTCCTCCTGCAAAATAACCTTCAGAAGTTGTAGGCGATGTTCCTTCAAATGGTACATAACCTCTTCTTTCTTCCTGGTTTGCACCAGGATGGTTGTTGTCATCATCTCCTTCAAACAGGTCATAAAATTCTGCTAGAGTAGAGAATCCATTCCAACCACCTCCACTATTATCTGGAGTAGTTTGGAAATAATGAAGTCCGTTCCACATTCTAGAACCTACACCGGTTTCTGTGAAAAATATAGTTTCAGAATCCACTGCTGGTGTAAAGAGTTCGAAGAAACCACTTTGTAAACCAAAACCTTCAGCAGCAATAGCATCTACGTGATTTATTACCTGGTTCATATCTTCAGTAGCGGCTGAGCCGGTACCTAAATATATATGTTTATTGATGTACAATTTTGCAAGTAAGTAATGTGCCGCTGCTTTAGAAGCGAATTTAGCATCTGGTCCTGGGCCTGTACTTGGCAAGTTTGGCATAGCCTCGGTTAAATCCTGAAGAATAAAATCAAAAGCTTCTGACCTTTGCATAACGCGAGGATTTACAGAAGGTCCTTCGTCTACTTCCCTAAAGGGAACCTGGCCATATAAGTCCATTATCCAATACATACTAAAAGCGCGAAGAAATTTTGCTTCGGCTAATTGCTGAGGATTTGCATTACTTTCTGGAGCAATAATCTCAGATAAGTTAAATACATTCCTGTTGTTATTGTTCCAGGTGTTTAATACAAACTGGTGGTTTGCATCCCAGGTGTGTTGGTGCAAAGTTCTCCAAAGTCCGTTATCACCCCAATCGGTTCCTCTTGTAGGCACCAACATTTCATCAGAAGAAACTTCCTGCAATGCATAAAGGTTTTCCTGGGTATCTAGTTGACCTCGCAAGTTATTGTAGTTGTTAACCAGAGCAGAGGATACATCTCCTACTCCAGAAAATCCTTCTCCCGTATCTTCACGGAAGATAGAATCTGTTTCCTCGAGCTCCAGGTCTGTACAAGCTGATACTCCCAGCAGGACTCCCAGAACAATCGTGGATTTCATTAAATTAATTTTCATAATAATTTTTTATTTAGAATGATACATTTAAACCTAAGGTCACAGTTGTAGCCCTTGGATAAGTGGTGTATTCAATACCTGCGGTAGGAATACCATTTAAGGATTTATCTGTGTTCACTTCTGGATCTAAACCACTATAATCTGTGATAAGAAATAAATTTTGTCCCGTTAAACTTAATCTTAGAGATTTAAGGAAACTCTCTTCATTAATATCAAAATTATATCCTAAAGTAGCATTTTGTAATCTCAAGAAATCTCCTTTTTCAAGGAAGCGTGTTGAAACATCGGGTGCGTTATTGGCAGCCTCACCATTACCAACTACATTACGGGTAACGTTTGATCCCGAATTAAGAGCTCCGGCAGTAAAGAAAGCGTTTTCTGTGTTGTTGTACACATAAAAACCAAACTGTCCTGTTAAGAAAGTAGAGAGATCCCAGTTTTTGTACTCAACTCTGGTAGAAATACCAAGGTTGGTTGTTGGTAAAGCACTTTTTCCGGTAAAGGTTTGTACATCTCCATTAGGATAAATTGTTTGTCCGTTCTCATCAAAACCACCAAACTCACGCAGGTAATAAGAGAAAAGAGGTTGTCCTCCGGCTAATAGTTGAGCATAAGCATTTGTTAAACCCTGACCGTTAATTTCACCGGTTTGTACGCTACCGTCAAAATCTTCAACCATGTTGTCGTTGTAAGAAATGTTGAAACCTAAATTCCAATAAAAATCTTCGTCGTTAAACAGGTCGTAATCAAGACTAAACTCAATACCTTTATTTACTACGTTTGCATCTAGATTCTCCCAAACAAAATCTTGCGCTGCAGGTTGTGCAGAGAAGGTTTGGAAAAGAAGATCTGTAGTCTCTTTGTAATATACATCAAGAGAACCACTTAAGCGGTCTTGCATAAAACCAAAATCAAGACCTATGTTAGTTTGAGAAGTTGTTTCCCATTGAAGGTCTTCATTTCTAAAGGTAACCTGTCCTGTTCCTGGAATGTTTACAATTCCGTTATCACCAACACCAACGCCTCCAAATCTTTCACGAGAAGTGTAGAGGTTGTAAGGAATTTCCTGGTTTCCTGTAACTCCATATCCTAACCTTAGTTTTAAGGTTGAAAACGTGTCAGGTATAAAATCTTCTTCAGCCATTTGCCATGCGAATGCACCGGAAGGGAAGAAACCATATTTATTATTTCCACCAAATCTTGTAGAACCATCGGCTCTTAAAGTAGCAGTGAATAAATATTTTTCGGCTATGCTATAATTTAATCTTCCAAAGAAAGACTGAAGTTCGTCTACTGTGTAAAAAGTATCGCCTGCAAGAGCGGCTACATTTATTCCAGATGGAGCTCCCGGTCTATCGGTGGCTATTTCAGGAAAAAGGCGGTTAACAAATAAACCGTTTTCATCAAAACCATATTGTTGGTAAGACCCCTGGATGGAATTCTCAATAGCTTCTCTACTGTTTTGTAAATCATTGATCATCGCGCCCATGTTCATATCCTGGAATCCCCAGCCACCAACATCGGTTCCACGGCGTTCAAACTCCTGATAAGAATATCCTACTAAAGCATCGAACTTAGAGTTTTCAAAGTCTTTCTCATAGTTTACAGTAAATTCAAAAAGTGTATTGGTACTTTCAATCTCATTAATTTGAGATCTACCGTTACCAGGCACGGCACTTTCGATTCCTTGTATATCTCCAGATATAGCAAAACCTCTATAAGATTCAGCCTTATCGTAACCTACATTTGCCTTAGCCGATAAATTCTCCATGATATCATATTCTGCAGATGCATTTAAAATAAACCTATCGGTTTCAGTTTCATCTTCTGTGAATTTCAGTAAAGAAGTAGGTATTACCTGGCCCGTGAAATCTTCGGGTGCCGGGTCTGGATTTGCAGGTAACGTAGGATTAGCCCTGTATGCCGCTCCCAGTAAATCCCCCTTGAAACCTGAATTGTTAGAAATAGGAGCTCGCTTATCATTTACTCGCGATATACCAGTTTGTAAGGTCAAATTTAATTTATCATCAAATAATCGATGATTAATATTCAATCTACCTGAAAGTCTTTCCATTTCTGAATTCTCTACAATCCCCATAAGATCAGAGTATCCTAAAGAAACTCTATAATTTCCCTGTTGGTACGAATTTGAATAAGAAAGGTTGTGTTCCTGGGTAAATGCAGTTCTGGTAATTTCATCCTGCCAGTCTGTATCTGCTCCTTCATCAACCGCATTAACATCTCCACCAATTGCGCCGTAAGCTTCAAGCCATTCTTCGCGGCCAAGTAAATCATATCTATTTGCTGGTGTAGCAACTCCAAGGTTTGTGCTATAATCGATACGGCTTGCCGTACCTCTACCAGATTTGGTAGTAATAATAACCACCCCGTTTGCACCACGCGAACCGTAGATTGCAGTTGCAGAAGCATCTTTTAACACACTCATGCTTTCAATATCCTGAGGGTTAAGAAAGTTAAGCGGGTTTTTAGGAGAGCTATCTCCAAAACCTGCGTTAGAACCACCTGCAGCCACATTAGTACCAGATAATGGCACTCCATCTACTACAAATAAAGGATCATTTCCACCTCGTACAGAAGTTGTACCTCTAATCCGGATGTTTACTCCGGCTCCTGGTTCTCCACTAGTTGTAGTTACTTGTAAACCGGCTGTTCTACCCTGAATCAATTCTTCAGGCGAAGCAACAACTCCACGGTTAAAATCATCTGCCGAAACAGTCGCAACTGCACCCGTTGCATCCCGTTTTTGGACATTTCCATAACCAATAACTACAACCTCGCTTAATGCAGCGGCATCTTCTGCCATTGTTGCATCAATTGTTGTTCTTCCGTTTACCGGAATTTCTTGTTGGGCATAGCCTACAAAGCTAAATACCAATACCCCATCTGTTGGAACATTGTTTAAGGAATAGTTCCCGTCAAAATCTGTAACGGTACCATTAGAAGTTCCCTTCACAACAACGTTCACTCCTGGCAGAGGCATTTCCCCATCGGTTACCGTTCCCGTTACTGTTTCCTGTGCCTGGGTAAATCCAAAACAGAAAATAGCACTTAGAAACAAACCAATTTTGAGTAATCCATGTTTCATAAATTTAATTTTACAGTTGATTAATTAAACCATTAAGTTGAAGTCCTAATTTAGTAAAAAATTATGCTAATTATAGAAAGCCTTTTAAACGCAAACGTTTTCGTGTTTATAAAAAGCTTAACATTAACTAATAATATTTAGGTTTTTGATATGCCAGAATTCCTGTTGTTAAATCCTAATTTAGGCTTAATATACTGAAATTCAGTAATATAAATGCATCAAAAATCTTTCTTAATTTATAAACCAGGTAGTTTTTAGAATTTGTTAATAAATATTTAATTTATGGCTGCTTGGAAGTCATTATTGGTAATTTTTTAGGAGAAATTTTGACAGAAATCTCTTCTTTTTCTCCGAGATATTCACCATCAATCTGGAATGCTACCGGTTTTTTACAGAAAACCCTGGCTTCTTTAACAGGAATTATTTCCACAAATTCAGAGTTCACGTCTGTTTCGTTACGAAGGGTTTTTAGAATCTCTAACGTATCAAAATTTTTAAATAAAAGGATTTCAAAAACACCATCATCAATTTTTCCTTTAGGATTCACGTTGGCGCCGGTTCCATATTTTTTAGCATTGGCAAATGCTAAAAGAATTCCCTGTTTAGTAAAACTTCTATTTTCGAGTTTCACTTCAAATTCAAAAGGATATTTGCTATACCAGAGGGTTGGAATAGTTTGAAGAAGGTATCCCATTTTTCCTCTAATCCGGGAATGTTCGTAGTTTTTAATCAATTCGGCATTTAGCCCTAGGTCTCCTATGTGTAAACAAAGTTCATCATTGATTTCCAGCATATCCATTTGGGTAATGGAATTGCCAAGGGCAATGCTTATTTGGTCTTTAAGGTTTTTGGGAATTCCCAAATTAAGCGCAAGCCCGTTTGCCGAACCAGCCGGGATGATTGCAATTGGAGTTTTATCATCCATTAATGCTTCGGCAACCAGTTTAATAGTTCCATCGCCACCGGCTATTAAAATGCGATCAAAAGCACACTCATCAACCAGGTTTTGAATTTTTTTGCGATCATTTTCACCCGTTGTTTTGTAAGTAGTTAACTCGGCATTAATCTTTTTTACCTCTGCCTCAACGTTTTGAATGATATTATCTTTATTAATCCTTCCCGAAATGGGATTTACAATAAGTAAAACCTTCTGTATTTCTTCCATATAGCTTCAAAATGTTCTTAAATTTAATTATTTTGGGATAAGAAAAATTCAATAAAAATCTAAAATTTTGAAATTAGATCTAAAACTTTATCGTGGTTATGTTAATGACCAGGAACTTAATGTATATGGGCATTTGTTTAAATCCTGGGCGCCAGATAAGTATAGGATGGATAGAAGTGGACTTAAACATGCAGTGGCCATTATTCACATGTTCCGCATTAGTCCATTAAAAAACAGGGAGATCACGTTAAAGTTTAAAGACATTGAGGTTACCACTAAGACTTTAGATGACGGCTATTTTAGGTTTTCTATTCCATTTTCTAAAGAATTAAAAAGTGGCTGGCACGAATATGAAGTGAGTTGCAATATTAAAGATTTCGGAATGATAGAAAAGGGAGAATTTTTAAAGCCACACCCTTCTAAATATGGGATCATTTCAGATATTGACGATACTTTTTTAATTTCCCACAGCAATAGCGTCTTTAAAAAGCTATATGTGATGCTTTCTAAAAACATCAATAAGCGTAAGATATTTGAGGATGTAGTTGAACATTATAAACAGCTAAGCAGGGCCGGCCAGGATTCAGAGCACGCTTCAAATAGCTTTTTTTACGTTTCCAGCAGCGAATGGAATTTGTATGAATTTATAAATGAATTTGCTAAGATACACGAGTTACCAAAAGCAGTTATAAAACTTAAAAAGATTAAAACTGGAATTTCAGATTTTCTTTTTACCGGCCGTGGAAGCCACGATCATAAATTTGAAAAGATTAAAGATATAATTTCATTCTACCCAAATATCCCTTATATACTTATTGGAGATGATTCCCAAAAGGACGCCAATATTTACGAGCGTATCTGCAAGATTTTCCCTAAAAGCTTAAAAGCGATATATATTAGGCAAACTGGTAAAAAAAAGAAATCTGAGATAACAACAATTTTAAAAAACATTGAAAGTCTTGGCGTTAGCGTTTGTTACTTTAAACATAGCCATAAGGCCATAGAACATTCACGTGAAGAAGGGATTATTTAAGAATTCTGAACCCTATATTTGCTGAAATTTAAGTCGAAGAATATCTTAACCTGAAATCCTATTATTTGAAAGTACAGGACTATATACAATCCCGCGCGCAATTACCTGCCAAGAGCATACAAAATACTATCGCACTTCTAGAGGCCGATGCTACAATTCCTTTTATTTCCCGATATCGAAAAGAAGCTACAGGAAATTTAGATGAAGTTGCTGTAGAAAAGATTTCACAACTTCTTACAACTTTTAATGAACTTGAAAAGCGAAAGGCTGCGGTTCTTAAATCAATAAAGGAGCAGGATGCATTAACCGATGTTTTAGCTGGAAAAATTGAAAAAGCTACAACTTTAACCGAAGTTGAGGATCTTTATTTACCCTATAAGAAGAAGCGAAAAACAAAAGCCGATACCGCTCGTGAGGTCGGGTTAGAACCTCTTGCCAAAATTTTAATGGCACAAAACGCTCCAAATATCGAGCAATCTGCCAAACAATTTCTTTCTGAAAAGGTAAAGACCAGGGCTGAAGCTTTTACCGGCGCAGGCCATATTATTGCTGAATGGATAAATGAGAACACTTATGTTAGAAATTCGCTAAGGAGATTATATGCTCGTAAGGCCCAACTAAGTACAAAGTGGGTGAAAACTGAGGACGAACATCCTGAGGCCGCAAAATTCGCGCAGTTCGAAAAATGGGAAGAATCACTAAATAGAATTCCATCGCATAGATTTCTGGCTATTCACCGTGCCGAAAAGCTCGGAATTATAAAGGTGAAGCTGGAAGTTGATAAAAATGAAGCATTGCAGCTTATTGAAAAATCAGTAATAAAAAATCCGGATTTTTCCGGAATAAAATATCTAAAGGCCTCGATTGAAGATGCCTTTACCAGGTTATTAAAGAAATCTTTTGCTACCGAATTCCTTAGTGAAGCTAAAGAAAAGGCTGATGAAGATGCCATCGCAGTTTTTGCTTCTAACCTGGAGCAACTGTTAATGGAAGCACCATTAGGCAGTAAACGTATTCTTGCCATAGACCCGGGTTTTAAATCTGGCTGTAAAGTGGTTTGCTTAGATGAACAGGGAAACCTTTTATATAACGAAGCCATATTTCCTCACCCACCGCAGCGGAAAACAGATGCGGCTTCGGCAAAGATTAAAAGTCTGGTAAAGGCATATAAAGTTGAAGCCATTGCAATAGGAAACGGAACTGCTGCCAGGGAAACGGAGGAATTCATTAAGAAAGTTTATCTGCCAAAAGATGTCTCGGTTTTTACGGTTAATGAAGCGGGTGCATCTGTATATTCTGCCTCTAAGATAGCAAGGGAAGAATTTCCTAATTATGATGTCACTGTTCGGGGCGCTGTTTCCATAGGAAGAAGATTAAGCGATCCTCTTGCGGAATTGGTGAAAATAGATCCTAAATCTATAGGAGTAGGGCAGTACCAACACGAAGTAGACCAGGTTAAATTAAAAGAAAAGTTAGATGTGGTGGTCATGCGATGCGTGAATAAAATTGGGGTTAATTTAAATACCGCGAGTAAAGAATTACTTTCTTATGTTTCTGGAATAGGGCCGGGATTAGCACAAAACATTTTAGATTATAGAAAAGAAAATGAACGATTTGGTAGCCGAAAAGAATTATTGAAAGTGCCAAGACTTGGAGCCAAGGCTTTTGAGCAATCTGCCGGATTTTTAAGGATTAGGAATGCTGAAAACCCTTTAGATAATTCTGCTGTGCATCCTGAAAGTTATTTTATAGTCGAAAAAATGGCTAAAAATAATGGTCTTAAGCCTGAAGCGCTTATTGGGAACAAACAAATTCTGGAGAAAATTAATCCTGAAGATTATATATCGGGAGACCTGGGTTTACCCAGCTTAAAAGATATTCTGGAAGAATTGAAAAAGCCGGGTGCCGATCCCAGGGCGAAGAAAAAGCCTTTTAATTTTGATCCTACTGTAAAAACCATAGCCGATCTTAAACCGGGAATGAAACTACCGGGTATAGTGAACAACATCACCAATTTTGGCTGTTTTGTAGATATAGGAATTAAAGAAAGCGGACTAATACATATCTCTAAACTCGCCAATGAATTTATTAGCGATGTAAATGCCGTGGTAAAGTTAAATCAGGAATTGGAAGTTACCGTACTCTCGGTAGATGAAGAGAAAAAACGTGTTCAGCTTTCTTTAGTAGATTAAAAAAGACCCTGGAATAATTTTAATTTCAGAGTCTTTTAAATCTTTTGCTGAAGAGTAT
>VMHT01200858.1_pt1 | contig 28724 bp, 49 predicted proteins | sample 4693611 | NCBI WGS metagenome assembly VMHT01 (sample SAMN12280063, study PRJNA550983) | marine metagenome | isolation source: seawater sampled from same location over 5 years 0.02-0.2 micron viral filtrate | place: USA: collected off the coast of southern California halfway between the port... ... | reverse complement strand
TTAAAACAATAGCACCTATTAGAAACACGTGAGCAACTGCAGTTATACCAAACACCCACATACTACCAAAGTACATAGAGAATACTATGCACCACATCCATGCTAATACTTGCATGACCATGTGCCTTGTGTTCAAATCAGGTATGTGTCGTAACGGATTACGTTCATGATTCATGACTGATTGCCATGTGTCGTGTACTACTTTAGTCATGTATCCACTCCTCTTGTTTACAAAACAAATCTATACCAAAGTCATAGCCTTGTTTATAGTAATGGTGTGATTGTTTCTCATCTCTTGTGCCATGTAACATGGCATCTGTAACACCATCCTTAAACTTTTGTATGACCTCATGCTCTTTTATTTTTTTCTCTAGTTCTATTAAGTTCATACATACTTCTCCCATAATGCTTGTAGAAACACCCAAAGTCCATAGACATGAAGTGCTACTACTACTGTTTTTAATACTTTATTCATTGAGTCATCTGCCATGTAAACCCAATCGTGATACTTTCTTTGTTTCACTTTTTACTCCTTTCAATATCCCACCTATAAAATATGTGGTCATCTATTCTTGTTACATAAGTTTTAGTTTCTGCCCAACTAGGATTAACATAGTGAGCATGGTAGTGTGTTGCACCCTCTACAAAGTCATCTAGGTTGCCATAGTAAACACCCTTGGCTACCTTGAGTGCAACATTCCATGCCTTCTTCTCTCTAGCCTTATCACTTTTACCATCACAGTACCAACTAAATTGACACTTATTTCTGATAGGTAGTGTGGGTTTCCACTTATATGTTAAACCCTGTTTGACTACATCACACACATTGTTAGGGTATCTATTATCCTTTACTCTATTCATTACAACTTGTGCTACTGCCACTTGTCCTACAAAACTTTGATTCTTTGCCTCATGGTAAGTGTTGAGTGCTAGACACATTATTGACTCTATTATCATTCTCTAACCTTTCTATTTTAATTATTGTTTCTTTTAATATATCTAAAAACTTTAGAGTTTTAGGGTGTAGTTTATCTGCATCTCCTACAGTAAACATAATCTCTTGCCTTACATCATACAAATCAAACAATACTTCTTGCATCTGTGTATGAAAAGGGTCTTTCATATGATGTGTGTCTGTCATCTTATCCACCTTTCATCCCATATTGGGTCATTTAGTTTATATAGTTTATCATAATCCATAGTCTTGAGTATATGTGCAATCACATCTACTGTCCACCCATTGCCAATCATCTTGTATCTCTGTGAATTGGATACAGCACTAGTATAGTTGTCAGGTAATGTCTGCAATCTCTCACATTCTAAGGGTGTCAGCTTTCGCCACATATCTTTTGATACTACTACATTATCTTTCTGCACAGTAGTAAGACAGTTGGACTTACCATCATCTCGCACTTCTAGTTGCCTAGTGAAAGGCAAGTCAAGTTGGTCATCTTTACGAGTGCCATTCTCATCTAATCTACGATTAACAATCCTACCAATAGCAACCTTTGGTTCTCTGTGTCCACCTTGCATGGTAGTAAGGGTAGGTGCTTTGCCTTCCTGTGCATACACTCGTCTAATAGAGTCATGTCCTTTGAGGTCAGCAGTACCAACACGTATCAATCCATCTTTAGACATGGTAGGATTATCCTTGAGTACCATAGTGCGTTGCTTACGTTCAATACTATTCCACCATACTGCACCATTGTATCTAGCAGTAAGACAATGAGACTTACCATCTTGGCTAGTCATCTCGTCTGTGGCATAGCCATCTTCTAATATATCTTGCATAGTAATCTTTTTATCTACCATCTGTGGTATAGGTATCTGCTTGTATGTACCATCAGATTGTAATTTACCCCACCAATATAGTCTGTATCTATTCTGACCACTCAACCACTTAGAGTTTACTGCTTGTGGCTCAAACCCCATGTGATATGATATGGTATCTTGATACTCTTTCTTCATACGTACATTCTCAAGTAGTACATACTTAGGTTTGACTAAAGATAGAATCTCTACAAAGTGAAAGAACAATTTACTTTGAGGGTCATCAAAGTTTAACTGCTTGCCTGCAAACGAAAATCCTGTACAAGGCGAGCCACCCATGAGTAAATCAATACTACCTTCAGTAGGTACTTTAATCTTAGTTACATCTCCCCATTGAAATGTATTAGGGAAGTTAGCTTGTGTAACTGTGATTGCATACTTGTCAATCTCACTTGCAAAGTAATTTTCTACGTAGACATCTGCTCTTTCAAGGGCAAGTTGTCCACTACTACAACCATCAAATAAACTTAGTACATTCATTTGTTTACTCCTCTGTTTACTCTGTGTATTTGTTTACATAATCTTAGATAAGTTATGTAGTTTTCTCTGTCCAAAGAATCTGTCTCATCTTTGTTTACTTTATCAGAAACATATTTATCATCTATTTTTATAGATTTAAACTTACCAAAACAATTTATATGTTCTTCGTGTTGGTCAATAGATTCCCACAGAGCATTACTAATAATATCTAACTCATTAGGTGTTAGTTTTAAATTAACTTCTTGCACAACTATATTTGATGTAGCCATATTACACTCCTATGTAGCATGAGAAGTATAGCATAACTATTCCACTCACAATTAATATTAATATAGTATTATCATTATTTGGTAGCATTGTCAATCTCCATATAAAGTTGGTATCTCCTCATTTGGTATGCAATCTTCTTCATCTTCTCGTAGTGTTTCCTCGAAAAGATAATACAAATCTTCTTCTTCCCACATTTACTACTCCTATTTTTTATCTATATAAACTCTCATATGAGTTGATTCACTTATACTTTGACCCCAATATGTAGCACCTGTTCCTCGTAGGCTAGGTTTAATATGTTGTCCTCGCACTCTCATTTTATATGAGTCTTTGTTCAGATATTTTTTCATATTATCCACAACCTCTTGACCATCTGTGTCATTAGGTATTTCAGAGAATATATATCTATCTCCTTGTGTAGTACATTCATTGTAGTAGGCATCTCTCCAACTAATTTTATCTTTAGTTTCTTTCTCTAACAACTTGTCTTTTTCATCTATGATAGCTTGTAGTCTGTCCTCTTGCTCTTTCAAGTTTGTTTTATACACCTCATGATTATGTTCATTAAAACTTTCTACTTGCTCTAGTTTAGCAGTTAAATCTTTAACTCTACCCATGTGCTTAGACCTGTCAAGCATATTTTCTTGGTCGCATAGCTTGACAAAAGCTCTGACCATATGTTGAAAGTCCATATGTGAGATAGGTATATATCTACCTTCTTTTTCTGAGTAGTATGTCTTGTAATTCAAGTCATACATATCATCTGCAAGTTTACCTGTGGTTGTTGTTGCACCTAGCATTGTTACTACTCTGTGTATTTTCATTTTACTTCTCCTCGTATGTTTCAATTAATTTATTAAGATACCATTGTGCTTTTTTCAAATCTTCTAAGCCATTCTTATATCTAAATCTCCATAGGTATTTAACTATGTTACCTTGTAGGTAGTAGTCAAATCCATCTACTAACATAGCTTGTAGGGCATCTATAGTTTCTATGCCTGCCTTATTGTAGTGAATAGGACTATTAACCATATCCATAGTTTGTTTATGGTCAGATTGTTCTTGTGCTTGTTTCTTCACTCCACTTAAATATTTCACTTGTTGCTCCTTCGATTTATCTTCTAACTCTTTGAATTTATTTTTCATATATTCTAAATGTCTTACCATTATTTTTGATACTCCTTCTTCCATTCGTCTGTTGCACTTATTAACTTTGGGTTTACAGACATAATCTCACTTATGTAGGCATCTCCATACTCCCAACTATCGTATGTCATAGGGGATTTACACGCAGTAAACCATCTAGCATATTGGTTTTTATCTTCGTTATCTTTTACTTGATACGTCTTGAGTATCTTCCACTCAAAGTACATACCATTACTAGGGTTGTCAATCCTATATGTTGCATATGCATTGTCTACTTTTTTTGATTTACCAAATTGATTTTTAGCCATTATTGTTTCCTCTCTAGTATTATATCATCTAAGTGATTTTTTAAGTCTAATAATTTATTCATATCCCATACATCTCGTATAAGATACTTTGTTCTCATAGTATTAGTTTCATGTTCATCAATTACAACCAAAGAATTATATTGATTTTCGTCATGTTCATCTTGATTGTATTGGTAGCCTTCGCCCATTTCTTCTCTAGTTTTCCAATGTAACATTATTCATTCTCCCATTCTTGTATTTTATCTCTTAATCTCGCATTGTCAAGTCTTAATTCTGAAGATAATTCTTGTTCTTCTATGTTACCATCTAGCCAAGATTTAATTCTTTCTAATACTTCTTCATTCGTCATTATAATCTCCTATGTACTTGTTCCACTCTTGAGGTGTAACTCCATTAATTAAAAATTCTCTTTGTTCTGCGTCTAATTGTGGGAATATATCTTGTATATTAAACCCACCTATCTTATCGTATATGTCTAAATGCTCTTGTAGTATAGGTAATTCCATTGTATTCATTTTTCTTGTTAGTATTGATTGTCTAGTTACTTGTATCATTATTTATTCTCCTCATACCATTGTAATGCACTACTCATAATCATATTAGTGTAAGTTATACCATATCCACTACCTGCTTGTAAAGTCTCTTTATCAAGTAAATGTTTATGCATATGTGTAATATTATTCCAATTATCTAATATCTTTTTGCATAGATAGTCAAATTGTGTATCGTCTAATACATTCTTGTCATGTTCATAGTATAAGTATGAACTCATTAGATATATTGGTACTAGTCTATTGTTAGATATATTATTTAATTCCATGTATTCTTCTCCATGCTACCCATGTTATCGCTTGTAATTCATATGCCTTGATACCTAACTTTTTAGATGCCCTAGCATATGCTTTTTGAATATCTAGGTACTCACTCTTTTTAATGTTGGTGTTAGGTGTAGTCAATCCTTGCCTATCATTATAGTATATATTTCTTGCGTGTCCATCAATAGTAATATCTTGCTCATCTCCACTTATATTCCTAAAGAATGATACAATCTTTTTACCATTGAGTATAGTAATAGTTTCATCATAGGTTGGCATTGTTTCCAATATATGCCATGCCTTTTGTTTCATTTTATGGTATGTACTAACCTTGATACTATCCATATCTTGCCCATTGATAAAGGCAATACATAAATCTTCTGCATTAATTATATTACGTTCCCATTTATTGTTAGGCGATAATGCACTTACTACACCTATGACAATATGGATAGGTAACTCTAATTGTGTCGCAATTCTTTTACAATCTGCGTTAGCATTTACGTACCAAGTTAAGCCATGTTTTATTTCACTTGCATTAGCTAACTTGTATATTGCGATTATATTTTTAGTCGTAATCATAGTATATTCTCCCTATACTAGTAACAGTTAATTATTATAAGCATTATGTGTAAATATAAATGATAATGCCATACACATTATACCCATGTAGCCAAAGCCTAGTAATAGTGTCCAAAAGATTAACTCACTACTAAACAACATAGCTAAAGGGAATGTTACAACGATAGCATTTACATAGAAAAATAACATTAGATATGAACAGTAGTCAGAATATCTAAGTAGTTTTCTTTTCTTTTCAAGTCTAGTCATTTTAGTCTCCTATATAAAAAAGTGGCATGGAAATACTTTATTTGCTCTTGTAGTGTACATAAATTGCCTATCCCTAGGTTTAGTTCTACTAGTTAGGAATAATACAAAGTCATCATTCCCATTGTATAAAGTATCTTCGTTATAAAATGTATGCACTTTTAATGTGCTATTGGCTTTAATCATATCCATTAATATACCAATATCATTTTCTAAATTTGTTTTAGGCATAGCCTTCCATTTATTAATTACATTAGTTAAATTCACAGTAGTCTCCTTCGTATAGTTAGAGGGTATAATGCAACGTAAGGGGAAACGTTACATTATACTTCGCACTTATGCCTTCTTTCTAGTAATAGAATTGGCAAAGTCTTTATGGGATTTAACTTGGAATTCTCCAAAGTCAATAGAGTTATACGCACCTTTTAACTCTTTATCAATAGCAGTAAGTAACATTTCAAACATAGCAATACTTGTACTACCAATTCTAGCACCATATTCTTGTTTTACTTGCCTTGCACCAATACGACTAGCCTTGTATAGCCTAGTCTTAGACAAAGAAGTTTCAGTTACTTTCTTATACTTTTTTGCTATTCTTGAAAACTTTTTTTGGTTTGATTCAGTCAAGTTTTGACCTGTTAAACCTGTTGATTGTTTCCAATAAGTAGCATTTATAGTTTTAATAGCCATAGTTTTTTTCTCCACGTAAAGTTAAAGTTAAGGGCATTATACCCTCAAACAATACGAATTGTAAAGAATAAAATTCAATTACTAGTCGTATATATCTTAATACGATTAGGTATAAATTTTAGTTACTCAAACCAAGTTTCTTTTACTTAAACTTATAGCTAACTTTACTAGTAATCTAGTAGTATAGATTTTTCCTCGCTTTCACTTTGATTCCCACCTGATTAGGTTATTAAGGGAAGGCAGACTAGACAATACACAAAACTAGCCTCTTTTACTTTCTCGCACTCTTACCATTGACCACCCTAGGATTTCGTTGGTCGCACTTCTCCTATATTCTACAAGTCTACTCGCTTGGCACTTGCTTAGTCTAGAAGGTTACTACCCTTTTGGCACACCTAGTTAGCCCATGTCTTGCCCACATCAATTAAGGAACTTTCGTTCTAGGGTAAGAATTCGCATCTATCGTTTAGGGAATTTGCCCTTGATAGGTTCGATTTAAAGTTCGCACTTGCACTATTTTATAGAGTTGTCGTTTCTCTTTTCTTATCTTGTATTCACCTTAACATTTTCTTTTCAAACTAGTCAAGAAGTTTTTTTAAAATGTTTTAAGAAGTTTGTTACTGTAACGTTTATCTTAAAACTTAAAAGTTTTTTTGTTTCATTAGCAATTTATAAGACTGAGTTTCTTATGCTTATAAAAAGAAAGTTCGTATCTAAAAACTTTTTTCTTACTTCTTATTCAGCTTGGCAAGTATGCCTTGTTGAATGATTCTATTAGAACAAATAATTAAAAGAATGTAAAGCACTAAATTAAAAATAATTAAATTAATTTACTTTATCTAATAAAATCAAGTAGTTATAAGGTAAAAAAAGTTAGGGTAGTATGTATATGACTAACAATATTGGGTATGCATTCTACATAATTCATACTATTTGCATCAAATAAAATGGGTAACTTATAGATAATAAGTTAATAAGAATAATGAAACATACTATATATACAAAAATAAAACTTTTTTTGCCTATATATAGTGTTCAATTAAATTATTTATTTTCAATTGCTTAGGTAAAGTGATAGTTAGGGTAGGGCAGGCAGGCGACACCACCCCGTAGTACGTACGTATATACAAATATATACACAGATAGGTATTTTTAACTGTTAACCACTTAAATAACTGACAATACGTGTACTTACTAGTAATGTGTTGCATAAATATCACAACATATACACAAAATGCATACATTTGAAATAATTACACTTGACAAAAACACGGAAATCGAATATAATTATGTATAACTAACATATAAATGTACATATAAATGATAATTACATTTAAATATAATAACATATACATGAACATATAAATGATTCCTATATTTTCTTGTTAAACTCACCTTAAATGTACATATAAATGACCCTATAAGAGTATATATACGTACTCAATAAAATTTATACTTGACAATGAAGCGAAAATCAGTAAAACTATACGTACCTGAGAATCTATTAGAAGCATTTTACGATGCCATACGTAATAATAAACTAAAGGATTTACATATTCCCCACAGTTCTGTGTTCTATGTTCGTGCTGCAATAGAATCTGACACAGGAATACGCTATTCATTGAAACATGTAGAGACAGCAATGAAAGCAGAAGGAATGTTAAACGATGTTTGAGGCATTTGTATTTGTTTGCATGTTAAAAGACCCAACTAACTGTCAGACATTAGCCGATATAGAAGGTCCGTACAAAACAGAAAAGCAGTGTATAGCACGAGCTTATGAGATAGCAGTTGAATTACCAGATTGGATGCCTGAGTACGTAGCTGTTAGATATAAATGTTCTACTGAACAAGATAAGATGAATATAAACCATGACACAGAAAAAGAAAAAGGGCAGTTTAAAGGGGTTTACCATCAAGAGTGGAGACAAGAGACCCACTAAACAAGGTGCAGGTATGACTAAAAAAGGTGTAGCCAAATATCGTAGGCAAAACCCGGGCAGTAAACTGCAGACAGCAGTAACAGAAAAGAATCCAAAAGGAAAGAGAGCAGCAAGACGTAAGTCATTTTGTGCTAGAAGTGCAGGACAAATGAAGAAGTTTCCTAAAGCAGCTAAGAATCCGAATAGTCGTTTAAGACAAGCAAGAAGAAGATGGAGATGTTAGTATGAATTTAAAAAAACCTACAGTTAATCAAAAAGGATTAAAGAAGCTACCCACTACCGTAAGAAATAAAATGGGTTACCTAAAGAATGGTTCTCTTGTAACTAAAAAGAAGAAGTCAAAGATGGCTGCTAAAGGTGGTAAGGGTGTTCTTGTAGTAAGTATTGGTGTCGGTAAAATGAAATCTGCACCTAAAAAGAAAAAGAAGAAAACAACAAAAAGTGGTTAGACGTAATTATAAAAAAGAATATACTAATTATCATTCTAAACCTACACAAAAAATTAACAGGGCAGGTAGAAACAAAGCAAGAAACTTAGCACTTAAAAAAGGAACTGTGAAGAAGGGTGATGGACTAGACGTACATCATCGTAATGGGAATCCTAAAGATAATAGGAAAAAAAATTTAGCTGTTACAACTAAGACAGCTAATCGTTCTTTCAAGAGAACACGTAATGCTAAAAAACTTATAAGGAGAAGTTAACATGCCAATGCACGGTAAAAAGAAATCTAAAATGATGAATAAAGGTGGTGCTACCAAAAAGTCAAAGATGATGAACAAGGGTGGTGCTACTAAAAAATCTAAAATGATGAATAAAGGTGGTGCTACAAAGAAAATGATGTATGGTGGTGCTATGAAGAAAAAGTCAAAGATGATGGCTAGAGGTGGAGCAACTAAACGTAAGTAATGTCATATCTTATAAGTAACGTACCACATTTTAAATGTTGGGTACGTAAAGAGTTCACTTGTAATCATATGAATTATCATGGTGAATATCTCCACGCATTAGCTTTCGCAGTTAATACCATTCCTGATAGGTCGTTAAGTTTTCAGGTAGTCTTCACAGGTTGTACAGAAGAGAATAACGTACATGGTGGTGCAATGTGGGCACGTATGCCTATACAAGCACTTGTAGCCGATATACCTGTAGATGAATGGGCAGAGCCAATGGAAGACCATTTATGTCAACCTTGGGATTGCGAATCAAGACATCACAGTGTAATAGTCATGGATAGGGTAAGTTCTTCTCCTTGGTTATGTAAAATAGATAATCAGTTCTTTACTGCTAAATACATGTTTACTGTAGATTATACAGACCATGAAATAGCAGATGACCCTGCACAACATAAACAATCACATGTGATGTATTTACTAGACGCAGGTAAATGGACAGGTAACATAGTTGCCTTACCAAACAATAGGGTTAGAGCTACAAGTCCTGCTCTGTGGGTTACAGGCGAAGGTGCTCCTGATTTTTCACCATCTCAGTGGACACACTCAGCAGAGGCACATGAATCTTATTTAGACCCATTTACAACATTTAATAATTTATACGAGGATAGAGATGGCACTAGCAAAGGCAAAAAGAACAATAAAAAAAGTAGCAAGTAAGTTAAAAAAAGCTAGTAAGGCTCATGCTAGTCAATCTAAATCTTTATCAGCACTTAAATTAAAAAGTGGTGGAAGCACAGTAAATAAGGCAGGTAATTATACTAAACCTACAATGCGTAAAAACTTATTCAACCGTATCAAAGCAAGTGGTAAGGGAGGTTCACCCGGTCAATGGAGTGCAAGAAAGGCACAGATGTTGGCAAAACAATACAAAGCCAAAGGTGGTGGATACAGAGGATAATGACAAAGAAAAAGAAACGAGACCCTAAAGTTGGCACAGGTAAAAAACCAAAAGGTTCAGACAGACGCTTATATACGGATGAAAACCCTAAAGACACAGTTAGCATCAAGTTTGCCACTCCAGCAGACGCAAGAGCCACGGTTGCAAAAGTTAAGAAAATCAATAAGCCTTATGCGAGAAAGATACAGATACTTACAGTCGGCGAGCAAAGAGCTAAAGTAATGGGCAAGACTGAAGTTGTAGTAATATTTAAAAAAGCAAAAGAACAATTAAAGAAACAACATGAACGAAAAAAGAAAAAATAGATGTGAAACTTGCGAGTGTTATGATTGTGACACAGAGGAGTGTAACTGTGAATGTCACGATGAACAAGTAGCAGAGAAAGGTAATGATTGAGTTTGTACTTGTGTTTATGATGGGAATAAGAGTAATAGACCAAACACAAACTTTTCAAGACTTAGATAGATGTCTATATTTCGCAGAAAGACTTCATAGACAACCCCCTATACCACAGGAGGAAGGACCTAATTTACGTATAACTGCATATTGTAAACCCATAAGGAAAAGATAAAATGTTAGCAGAACTAGCCGCAGCTAATGCTGCTTTCAGTGTCATAAAACAATTCGTGTCCAATGGAAAAGAACTTAGTGGGTGTGCGAAACATATAAGTGATTTTGTATTTTCTAAAGAGGAGATAGAGAAGAATCTGAAAAAGAAAAAGTCTAAAGGTGTAGGTGGTGCAGACCTAGAAGAGTTCATGGCTCTCGAACAGATAAGAGAGAAAGAAGAAGAACTCAAGAAGATGATGATTTATCTAGGCAGACCCGGACTTTGGCAAGATTGGCAAGCCTTCCAAGCAGAAGCTAGAAAGTCAAGACGCTATCAAGAGAAGATGGAGCAAAAACGTAAAGAAGAACTTATGGAATATTTAGGTTATGGAATAGCTGCTATAATCGTATTATTCTTTGCAGGACTAATGGCTTGGTTTGTAGGTAAATGGGTAGGAAGATTTTAGAGACACCTTGCATAGGTGTATGTAAATTAAAAGATAATATTTGTATAGGATGCAAAAGAACTATTGAAGAAATTAAGGAAGCATATGAATGGCACTTAAAAAAGGACAGAGGTCACTAGTTGCGTGGACAAAACAAAAATGGCGAACCAAATCAGGTAAACCTAGTACACAAGGGTCAAAGGCAACTGGCGAACGTTATCTACCTGAGAAAGCAATTAAGGCTCTTAGTTCCAGTGAATATGCCGCCTCTACGGCTGCTAAACGAAAAGCGAAGAGAGCAGGTAGACAGGTATCTAAGCAGCCCGGCAAGATTGCAAAGAAAACATCAAGATTTCGTAAATTTAGCTAAAGTAAAAGAAAAACTAAAACAAGAGAGAATAAAAGAGAAAATAGCAAATGATACAAGCACTAATAGGACCAATAGCAAACCTCGCAGGAACGTGGTTTCAAAACAAAATAGAAAAAACAAAGGCAGATGGACAAGCTAAAGTTGCAGAGGCAAAAGCTCGTGCAACTGTTGCTGAGAAGGTTGCAACAGGTGAAGTCGAGTGGGAAGGTAAGATGGCAGATGCTACAGTGGATTCGTGGAAAGACGAGTTTGCATTAGTCGTACTATTAGCTCCTGCTATATTAGTATTTATACCCGGAATGACAGATTATGTTAAACAAGGATTTGATATATTGGCAACTTTGCCAGAGTGGTATCAGTACCTTTTATATATTGCAATTAGTGCGTCTTTTGGAATTAAGGGTGTCGGACAAGCAGCAAAAATGTTTAAAAAGAAATGACACTAAAAGCTAGAATTTATTTAAAGTTATCATCATCTATATGCAAGGTAGGTAATTATTTTTGGCATAAACATGTTAAAGAAGTACGAAAACAACAAATGGATTTAGGATTTAAAAGAATATGAATTTAGAAAGACTACAAGAAGAATTAGCTAAAGACGAGGGAATAAAATATGAATTGTACCTCTGCACAGAAAATCATTTAACTGGGGGTATAGGACATCTCATCACAGAATGGGATGTAGATTACTACGGTAAACCTATAGGATACCCTGTACCTGAAGAACAAGTTAATGAATGGTTTGAGAGAGACATAGCAATAACTATAAACGATTGTAAACTATTGTTCTCTCAATTTGATAACTTGCCTGAAGACATACAGCATGTATTAGCAAATATGTGTTTTCAACTTGGTAGACCTAGACTATCCAAATTTAAGAACATGATTGCTGCTGTAGAAAATAATGATTGGGAAAAAATGGCAATCGAGATGGAAGACTCTCGTTGGTTCAGACAAACAAAGAACAGAGCCAAGCGTTTAATAGCAATCGTTGACAGGCAATACTACAGAGAGAATATTCCAATATGAGTAGAACATTGACAGAAAGACAACAAAAGTTTTTAGCTGTTTTATTTGATGAAGCAGGTGGAGATGTTGTAGCCGCAAAAAAACTTGCAGGTTATTCGGAGACTTCAAGCACAACAGATATAGTTAAATCTATGAAAGATGAAATACTAGAAGCAACACAATTATATATGAGTAGAAATGCACCAAAAGCTGCAATGGCTATGGTGGGTGGTTTATATGACCCTACAGAGTTAGGCATTAGAGATAAGATGTCTGCAGCAAAAGAATTACTAGACAGGACAGGCTTAGTTAAGACTGAAAAGATGCAAGTAGAAAGCACAGGTGGTGTTATGCTATTGCCTGCAAAGAATGATGGATAGAAGTTTAGGAAAGTGGAAGTTACCACAACCAACAGACTTAAAAGATGAAGACCACAAAGATTGGATACAAATACCTAGAATAGCTAGAACTATTCCTTTTGGTTATAAGATAAACGATGAAGACCCTGACTTACTTGACCCAATACCTTTTGAGTTAGAAGCTATAGAGATGGCTAGAAAGTATGTAAAACAATACTCCTATCGTGAAGTAGCTAATTGGCTAACAACAAAAACAAATAGAATAATATCTCATGTGGGTTTAAGAAAAAGGTTAATACATGAAAGACACCGTAAGGACAAAGCTCGAACTCTTAGAAAGTGGGCAGCTTATGCCGAGAAAGCAATCGAGAAGGCGAAAGCCATCGAAGAAAAAACAACAGGTGCAAGAGCCTAATATACAGGAAGTTTCGGATGTAGAGGCAGTTCCTGTAGAAGAGCAAAACATAATATTTAAACCTAATGTAGGACCTCAAACAGAGTTTCTTGCGGCAGGTGAGAGAGAAGTTTTATATGGTGGTTCAGCAGGTGGTGGTAAATCATATGCCATGCTTGCAGACCCTTTACGTTATATGGGTCATCCGTCATTTAGTGGGTTGCTACTGCGACACACAACAGAAGAACTTAGAGAACTTATATTTAAGTCTAAGGAAATGTATCCTCAAATATGGAAGGGTATTAAGTGGTCAGAAAGAAAGATGCAATGGGAAGCACCATCAGGTGCAAGATTATGGATGTCATACTTAGACCGTGACGATGATGTACTTCGTTATCAAGGTTTGGCATTTAGTTGGATAGGGTTTGATGAATTAACCCAATGGTCTACTCCGTATGCTTGGAACTATATGCGTTCACGTTTGCGTTCTACTGCACATGATTTACCTGTGTATATGAGAGCAACAACTAACCCGGGAGGTCCGGGTCATCAGTGGGTCAAGAAAATGTTCATTGACCCTGCACCATACGGAAAACAATTTGATGCCACAGATATTGAGTCAGGTCGAGTTCTTACCTATCCCCAAGGACACAGTAAAGAAGGACAAGCGTTATTTAAAAGAAGATTCATTCCTGCAAGATTATCGGATAACCCATATCTCGCAGAGCAAGGTGACTATGAAGCAATGCTTCTATCCTTACCTGAACACCAACGTAAGCAGTTGCTTGAGGGTGATTGGGATATTAAAGAAGGTGCTGCTTTTACTGAGTTTGATAGGAATATTCACGTTATTGAACCTTTTGCAATTCCAAGAAATTGGGTTAAGTTTCGTGCTTGCGACTACGGTTATGGTTCTTATAGTGGTGTGTTGTGGTTTGCTATTTCTCCAGATGAGCAGATTATTATATATCGAGAGTTGTATACTCGCAAAGTCCTTGCCACAGATTTGGCAGATATGATATTAGACGCAGAGGCTGAGGATGGAAATATTAAGTACGGTGTGTTGGATAGTAGCCTTTGGCATAAACGTGGGGATACTGGTCCATCTCTTGCAGAACAGATGATTATGAAAGGGTGTCGTTGGAGACCATCAGATAGAAGTAAGGGCAGTCGTGTATCAGGTAAAAATGAAATACATAGACGTTTACAAGTAGATGAGTTTACAGAACAACCTAGATTAGTGTTTTTTAATACTTGTACAAATATGATATCGCAACTGCCTGCATTACCACTAGATAAAAAAAATCCTGAAGATGTGGACACAAAAGCAGAAGACCACTTGTATGATGCATTAAGATATGGTATAATGTCAAGACCAAGGTTTAGTATATTTGACTATGACCCAATGGGAAGACCTAGTAGTAGTATGCCAATGGCAGATGCAACATTTGGATATTAAGGATAAAACATGGCAGAACAAGACGAAATAATATTAGATGATGATTCTATATCATTAGAAGATGCAGAAGACTCTGCAGTTAGTGATGTGGGTGTAAATGGTATTATACCATTTGTAATGGAAAAATATCAACGTGCCGAAGACTATCGTCAACAAGATGAAGAAAGATGGTTAAGGTCATATAGAAACTATAGGGGGTTGTACGGAAGTGATGTTCAATTTACTGAAGCAGAAAAGTCAAGAGTATTTATTAAAGTTACCAAAACAAAAACTCTCGCAGCTTATGGACAAATTGTTGATGTATTATTTGCAGGCAACAAGTTTCCTATTAGCGTTGAGCCGACAGTTTTACCTGAAGGTGTTGCAGGGGATGTTAACTTTGACCCAAAAATGCCTGAAGAGCTTAAAGGAGAAACTGCGTTGTCTTCGCCTTATGGTTTTAAAGGTGATGGTATGGATTTACCGAAAGGTGCTACTGAAAAAACTTTGGCAGAAAGGCTTGGTCCTTTGCAAGAAAAGTTATCAGAGATTGATGGATTGAAAGAAGGGGTAGGTAAAACACCTACTTCAGTAACATTTAGTCCTGCGATGATGGCTGCTAAAGCTATGGAAAAGCAGATAATGGACCAACTACAAGAATCAGGTGCAAGTAAACAATTAAGAAATACTGCATTTGAAATGGCTTTATTTGGTACAGGTGTGATGAAAGGACCTTTTGCCCTAGACAAAGAATATCCTAATTGGGATGAAGAAGGTAATTATAGTCCTGTATTTAAAACAATACCATCTACGTCACATGTGTCAGTATGGAACTTTTTTCCTGACCCTGATGCAACTAATATGGATGAGGCACAGTTTGTAATTGAAAGACATAAAATGTCTAGGTCACAACTACGTTCACTAAAAAGAAGACCTTATTTTCGTGGCAATGTAATCGATGAAGTTATAGAAGCAGGTGAGTCTTACGATAAAAAATATTGGGAAGATGACCTGTCAGATTACGCACCTGACTATGGTGTTTACAGATTTGAAGTATTAGAATATTGGGGAATGTGTGATGTCGATATGCTTGAGGAAAATGGTGTAGAGATACCTGATGACCTCAAGGAGTTTGATGAGCTACAAGCAAATATATGGATTAGTAATGGTAAGTTAATACGAATGGTTCTTAATCCTTTCAAGCCTGCTACTATACCTTACATGGCAGCTCCTTACGAACTTAATCCATATTCTTTCTTTGGTGTTGGTTTAGCTGAAAATATGGATGATACACAGACATTAATGAATGGTTTTATGAGAATGTCTGTAGATAATGCTGTATTATCAGGTAACTTACTTATAGAAGTTGATGAAACTAATTTAGTTCCGGGTCAAGATTTATCCGTATATCCGGGTAAAGTGTTTAGACGACAGGGTGGAGCACCGGGTCAAGCTATATTTGGAACAAAGTTTCCAAATGTGTCAAATGAAAACTTGCAGTTGTTTGATAAAGCAAGACAACTAGCAGATGAAAGCACAGGCTTTCCATCATTTGCTCATGGGCAGACAGGTGTAACAGGGGTGGGTAGAACTGCTTCAGGTATATCAATGTTGATGAACGCTGCGGCAGGTAGTATAAAAACTGTAATTAAAAATGTAGATGACTACTTACTAAAACCATTAGGTGAAGGTATGTTTCGTTTTAATATGCAGTTTAACTTTGATAAATCTATACGTGGTGACTTAGAAGTTGTTGCACGTGGAACAGAAAGTCTTATGGCTAATGAAGTGCGTAGTCAAAGATTGATGTCTTTTCTACAGGTAGCATCAAGTCCTGTGTTAGCACCCTTTGCTAGATTTAATTATATAATTAGAGAGATAGCTAAGTCTATGGAGCTAGACCCTGATAAAGTTACAAACAACATGGATGAGGCTGCTGTACAAGCAGAACTACTAAAAGGTATGCAAGGCATGATGCCTGAACAACCCCAACAACCACAGGAAGGGCAACCTCCTGTAGGTGCTAACCCATTAGACCCCACAGGAGCAGGTGGTGGTAACATAGGTGTAGGACAAGCTCCTATACCAAACGAACAAGGATTCTCAGGAAATGATGGACAAGCAGGTGCTACAGCAAATCAAGCCGCTAGTGAACAACCTCAAGCTACTGAACAGCTTCAATGATTACATTGATGTACTAATAGAACAACAACACAAGGCTTTAGAACAGACAGATAATGTTGTAATGATGCATAGGTCTCAAGGAGCTATTGCTGTGCTAAGAAGACTAAAATTACTAAGGGATGAAGTAAATGGCTAAAGATGATAATACTTTTATGAAAGGTGTTCAAGAAAGAATAGGCATAGATAAATACATAAGAGGTGTAGGCGAAATAGATTATCAAAGACGCACAGGTAAAGACGATGGGGATACATCTATGTTTACTCCTGAAGAACTTATGAGATTAATTGCTATTAGAGAAAGACAAGATGCTAAACTAAAAAAAGAAATAGAAGATAAAGAATTAAAAGAAGCTGTAACAAAAAAACAATCTAAAGGTGGTTCTATGACAAAACAAATGGAACTATTTAATGAAGGTGGACTGAAAGAAGAAGGTGGCACAGTAGACCCTGTATCAGGTAATGATGTTCCTATAGGTTCAACAAAAGAAGAAGTTAGAGATGATATACCTGCACAGTTAAGTGAAGGGGAGTTTGTATTTCCTGCTGACGTAGTTAGATATATAGGTCTTGAAAAGTTGATGAAACTAAGACAAGATGCTAAACAAGGTTTAAAAGCTATGGAAGATATGGGTCAAATGGGTAATAGTGATGAAGCTACTATGCCTGATGATTTACCTTTTGATATGACAGACCTTGACATTGAAGACGAAATAGAGTATAATAGGGGTGGAGTTGTTAAAGCACAGCAAGGTACATATGTTGCACCTACAGTTCCAACTCAATACAGAAATGAAAGTATAGACACAACTAGTCCTATGGGTATGCAACAAATACAGTCAGGATTAAATACAGGTGTAACAACACAAGCACCTTACACGCCTAATTTAGGTCAACTATATGCACCACAAACACAGCCTTATGCACCTGTAACTTATACACAGTTTTTAGGACCTAGTGCAGCAGGAGCACCACAGACAGAAACTGTTAGGTACTTTAATGAAGCTACAGGTCAGACACGTATGATACCTCATGTGGTTAATCCTGATGGAAGTAGAGGTGCTACATTATATCCTGTACCTGAAGGATTTGTAATACAAGAAGAAGCACCAAAAGAAGAGGCTAAGAAGACTCAAGTCGCATCTGCTAAAGTCAAGCCTGTAGATACAGGTGATGGTGGAGACAGTGGAGGACCTACAACAAGTGCAGTAGACCCTGCAGGAGACCCATTAAGCTATCAAAGTTTATTTAATATGGATGCTTTAGATAAAAATTTAGCAAATCTAGGAAAAATGCAGCTTGGTGGTTTTAATGTATATTCAAACATAGCATCAGGAGTTACAGGAAAAGCAAATGTAAATGCTCTTAGTACAGGTGCTATTACTAGTGCTTACACTACTGCAAAAAACAATTTAAATTTAAAAGGAACTAATATAGGAACTATTAATAATTCTTCTATAAGAGATATGTTAAATAATGCTATAGAGACAGCAAAAGTGGCAGTGAGAGATGTTAGCGTAGATGATGAAGGCAACGCATTAAGCCAAGACCAAGTAGAAAAAAATATAAATGCTTTAGCAAAAGCATATGGAGTGGATGCGTTAGATAAATCTAAATTAGGTAGAAACTTTAATTTAGATGTGCAACTAGGAAAAAAATTAGCAGAAGTTATAGAGGCAAGACAAAAAGACATTGAAGATAGAGAAAGTAGAGGCATAGAAACAGGAACTACACCTGAAACATCTCTAGGTATAGAAGGTCTTAGCATGGCTCAACAACAAGGTATACAAGATGCTTTATCAGGAACAGGCAGTGGTAGTTTATCTCCATCCGTAGGCACAGGTGTAACTACAGGTCCGGGATTTGGCACTGTAACACCTGATGAATCTAATCAACCTTCAGGAGAAGATGATGACCCCGGAGGAGTTGATGCATCCAATCCAAGCTCATCAGATATGGGATATGGATTTAAACAAGGTGGACTTGCAAAAAGAAAACCTAAAGTTAAGAAGATGAAGCGAGGTGGATTAGCTTCACGTAAATAATCCACATACTAGCTACTTATCCCCCAACGATATGGCTACGATAACCCTAGGAGTAAAAAATGGCTGAACAAGCACAAGTAATGGTGGAAGATGCTACACCTGAAAAAAAAGCATTTATGGCAAAACCTTCTACTCACGAAGATAGAATTAAAAGAGATGAGCAGGAGTTAGAAGAACTAAAGAAACAGGCAACAGGTGAATCAACAGAAACTGTTACAGAAGAGAAAGCAGAGGATGAGGAAGAACCGAAGAACGCTGAAGAAAAAACTTTTAAAAAGCGTTATGGAGATTTACGAAGACACTCCCAAGAAAAAGAAAAGCAGTTTCAGAAACAGTTAGATGATTTAAAAAGTCAACTAGAAAAAGCAACAAAACAAGAAATACAGTTGCCAAAGTCTGATGAAGATATTGAAGAGTGGGCAAAAGAGTATCCTGATGTAGCAAAAATTGTAGAGACTATTGCTATGAAAAAAGCAAGAGAGCAGGCAGTTGAGCTAGAAAGTAGAATACAACGAATAGATGAAATGTCTATAGAAGCTAAAAAAGAAAAGGCTGAGGCAGAACTAATGAAACTTCATCCTGATTTTAGTGAGATAAGAGACAGTGATGAATTTCACGATTGGGCAGACGAACAGCCAAAATGGGTACAAGACGCACTATATGAAAATGATAATGACGCAAGGTCAGCTGCAAGAGCTATTGACCTCTACAAAGCAGATAAAGGAATTAGCAAGCAATCTAAGAGCAAGAACGATAAAAGTGCTGCTAAAGAAGTTACTACGAAAAAAACTAAATCTGTTCCTGATGTTGAAGGAACATCTAATAAGATATTAGAGTCTGACGTACAGAAGATGTCTGCAGAACAGTATGAGAAAAATGCAGACACTATTATGGAAGCTATACGTTCAGGAAACTTTATATATGATTTATCTGGTTCAGCTAGATAAAGTAGTTGACAAATAGTTATTTATACATATAACTAGTATCAACTAAAAATGTGACCTCTCCACGTGGACAACTCACATAATAATACACTTGGAAGCCTACCTAATAGTATGAGCCTACATTTAACTAGCTATTAAATGTACACCTCAATTATTATTAGCCGATGACGAGTAAATATAGCACATTCGTGCATTTGTTTTATTTTCAAAAATGGAGATGAAAATGGCATTTAAAACTGCAGCAGGTTATGGTAATCTGCCTAATGGTAATTTCTCCCCAGTTATTTACTCTAAGCAGGTTCAGTTAGCCTTCAGAAAAACATCCGTTGTTGAATCAATTACTAACTCCGATTATTTCGGTGAGATTGCCAACATGGGTGATTCTGTAAAAATCATCAAAGAGCCAGAAATCACTGTTAAGGAATATGCTAGAGGTGCAAACGTACAACCTCAAGACCTTGACGATGAGGACTTTACATTGACTATTGACAAAGCAAACTACTTTGCTTTTAAGATAGACGATATTGAAGAGGCTCACAGTCACGTAAACTTCTCTCAAATGGCAAGTGACAGAGCAGGTTACAGACTGAAAGACAATTATGACCAAGACGTTCTTGGTTATTTATCAGGATTTGCACAAGCATCTAACAATGCTGTAGCAAGTTCAGCTAACTCAACAGTTAACGGAACTAAAGCAGTGTCAACTGCAGGTTCAGACGAATTGTTGACAAGCATGAAGCTAAGAAAAGATAGTTTCGGTAACATCACTACTTCAAGTGCAGGTGACCACTCTATCCCAATAGCTCCAAGACTAGGTGGTGCAACTACTCAAGCAACTGCTACTGCAACTCCTTTACAGGTGATTGCAAGAATGGCAAGATTACTTGATACTCAGTTCGTAGACACTGATGGTAGATGGTTAGTTCTACATCCAACTTTTATTGAAGTTCTAAAAGATGAAGATTCACGTCTTCTAAATGGTGACTTCGGTGAGTCAGGTGGATTAAGAGCAGGTCTATCTGTAGGAAAGATTCATGGCTTTGATGTATATATGTCAAACAACTTACCTGCAGTTGGAACAGGTCCGGGTACATCTGGAACTGCTAACCAAAACTCTAACTTTGGTGTTATCGTTGCAGGACATAGTTCAGCAGTAGCAACTGCAGAGCAAATCAACAAGACAGAGACTTATAGAGACCCTGATTCTTTTGCTGATATTGTTCGTGGTATGCATTTGTATGGCAGAAAAATTCTTCGACCTGAAGCAATTGTAACTGCTAAGTATAACGTAGGATAAGGGAGATATAAATGGCTACTTTTGATTTAACTTCAAAGGATACCACAGGTATCTTTTCTGACTCTATTGCGGCTATGCCATCTACTAAAAACACTAACGTGATGAGAAATATTGAGGCTTACCTTGATATTGATGCGTTAGTAGCAGCAGGTGGTAGCTTCTCAGACGGAGACATCTTTCAGGTGTTAGAAATACCTGCGAATACTCTAGTCATAAATGCAGGTGCAGAAGTGATGAAAGCATTCACAGGCAGTTGTACTCTTGACATGGACTTCGCAGCAGGTGATGACATTATTGATGGTGCAGATATAACCTCTACAGGTTTTTGTGCAGCAGGAACTAATGGTCAAACTAACACTATAGTAGGAAGTGCAGCTTCAACTTACACTCAATTTGTAACTACTACAGATACTATTGATGCTAAGATTGCAGGTGCGGCTCCAGCTACAGGCAGACTAAGAATGTATGCTACTGTTATTGATTTAGCAGGTCATGGCTTAGATGATAAGCCTGATGAGGTCGATAGAGACCAATTAGCTTAACTTTTCTAGGGGAGCAGGGCAACTTGCTCCTCTACACTTTTAGGAATTATACATGTCTGGAACTTTTTTAGATTTAACAAATAGAACACTAGCTAGGTTAAATGAGGTACAACTTACCTCTACTACTTTTTCTACTGCTAGAGGCATACAGGTTCAGGCAAAAAACGCAGTGAATGAAGCAGTGCGTTATATAAATCAAAGAGAATTTAATTATCCGTTTAATCATAGCACAGAAACTAAAACTTTAACTGCAGGTGTGGTTAGATATAGTATACCTACCTCTGCTAAAACTGTTGATTATCATACATTTAGAATCGTAAAAGATAGCGACTTAGGTAATTCAGGATATAGATTAGCACAATTAGATTATAATGAATATATAAATGCAGTAAGTGACCAAGAAGATGAGATTAATACTACGACTACTACTACCACACACACAAATAGTGTAGATATAATAACAGTAGCGAGTACATCTGGTTTTGATTCTGCAGGAACATTGCACATAGGTAATGAAGAGATAACATATACTGCAATAGGTAGTAGTACAACATTTACAGGATGCACTAGAGGCACAGGTGGCACTACTGCTGCTTCAATAGCAAGTGGTGTAACAGTGGCACAATTTGACCAAGGTGGTGTGCCTGAACATGTCATACGAACTCCTGATAATAATTATTTATTATATCCTTTTCCTAATAAATCATACTCAATAAAGTTTGACCACTTCACATTTCCGTCAGATATGTCTGCATCAACAGACACAACAAGTATACCTGAAAGATTTGATGCAGTGATAGCTGATGGAGCAACTGCTTTTGTATATCAATATAGAGGTGAAACAACTCAATATCAACTTAACTTTCAAAGGTTTGAGCAAGGCATAAAAAATATGCAAACATTATTAGTTAATAAATTTCAGTATGTTAGGTCTACTTACATACCTAGAGCAGGTACATATGGAGCAAATACTCTTAACGCAAGGTTAAGCTAATGCCTGATGCTTCTCAAGTACAACCTGTAAATTTTCCTTTACAAGGTGGTTTAGTTCTAAACAAGTCAACTTTTGCCATGCAACCGGGTGAGGCATTAGAGTTACAAAACTTTGAACCTGATATAGAAGGTGGTTACAGAAGAATAAACGGATTTACTAAACTTGTTACTAATATAGTTCCACAAACAAGTGCATCAACAGAAGCAGTTTTGTTGTCAATAAAGTTTAATAACAAAATAGTAGCAGCTAGAGGTGAAAAAATATTTACTGCAACTGAGGGCGATAACTCTTGGACAGCCATAGACACAGGAAGAACAAGTGCAGGTATATATGATTTTGAAATATTTAACTTTGATAACAATGATAAATTTATAGTTGTAGATGGTAATAACGCACCAACAGTATTTAATACTTCATTTAGTGCAACAGACGTAAGTGATTCTTCAGTAGCAGGAGCTAAGTTTGTAGCTTCATTTAGAGACCATATGTTTTATGCAGGTATGTCTAGTACCCCTCAAGAGCTTGTGTTTAGTAAGCCATTTGATGAAGACAACTTTTCAAGTGGTTCAGGTTCAGGAACTATAAAAGTTGACGATACTGTAGTAGGACTAAAAGTTTTCCGAGATAACTTATTTATCTTTTGTGAAAATAGAATATTTAAATTAGCAGGTTCATCTGTTAGTGACTTTGTGATAACACCTGTTACAAGAAACATAGGTTGTGTAAATGGACAGACTATACAGGAATTTGCAGGTGATTTAATATTTCTAGCACCTGATGGATTACGTACTATAGCAGGTACTGCAAGAATTGGTGACGTTGAATTAGGAACTATAAGTGCAAACGTACAACCTTTATTTAATAGTAATATAGCTACTGCAACAAGTTTTACTTCTATTGTTATACCAAACAAAACTCAATATAGAGTTTTCTTTTCTAAATCAAGTATACCAGAGACTTTAACAGAAGGAGCTATATGTTCTCTAAGAGGACAAGCATTTGAGTTTGCAAAGCTAAAAGGTATTAAACCCTCATCAACATTTACCTTTACAGATACAAGTGGCACAACTGTTATACATGGTGGATTTGATGGTTTCGTATACCAACAAGAAAGTGGTAACGATTTTGATGGAACTGCTATAGATGGTAAATATAGAAGTCCTGATTTAAGTTTTGGTGATGCAGGTATACGTAAACATATGCAACGTATTCTTGTAAGTTACAAACCTGAGTCTTCAGTTAACGCAGATTTATTTTTAAGATACGATTATGAAGACCCTGATACACCAAGACCTGCAGCGTACTCTTTATCTGCAGCAGACATTGTAGCAGTTTATGGAAGTGCTACATATGGAACTGCAACGTATGGTGGACAAACAGAGCCATTGTTAAGACAGTCTGTAGAGGGTTCAGGATTTACTGTTGCACTTAGAGTTAACGACAACGGAACTTCTGCACCTTATGCATTAAGAGGTTTTGGATTAGAATATCAAGTAGGAGCAAGAAGATAAATGGGAGCTACATACACTAGACAATCCACATTTACTGATGGAGACATAATAACTGCTGCTCATAGTAATGATGAGTTTAATCAGTTATTAGCAGCCTTTGCAGCGAGTACAGGACATACTCACGATGGTACGACTGCAGAAGGTGGTCCTATAACTAAATTACTTGGAACTGCAATCACAATAGGCGATGGCACTGCAGGTACAGATATAGCAGTCACATTTGATGGTGAATCAAATGATGGTGTTTTAACATGGAAAGAAGACGAGGATTATTTTGAATTTAGTGATGACATACTTATCGCTTCTACAGAGAAGCTACAGTTCAGAGATACAGCTATACACATCAGTTCAAGTACAGATGGACAATTAGATTTAGTAGCAGATGGTGCAGTTCTTGTAGATACTGCAGGTGATATAACTTTAGATGCAGATGGTGGGGATGTTGTACTTAAAGATGGTGGAACACAGTTTGCTTCTCTTACAAATACTAGTGGTAACTTAATAATTAAGTCAGGCACTACAACTGCCATGACATTTGATGGTGCTAACGTAACTTTTGCAGGAACAGTAACAATAGGTTCTGCAGGTATATCTGAAGCAGAACTAGAGATACTAGATGGTGCTACAGTTACTACAGATGAATTAAACATACTTGATGGTGTAACTGCTACTACTGCTGAACTTAATATTATGGATGGTGTTACTGCAACTACTGCAGAATTAAACATCATGGATGGGGATACAAGTGCTACATCTACAACAGTTGCAGACGCAGACAGAGTTGTATTAAACGATAATGGCACAATGAAGCAAGTAGCAGTCACAGACTTAGCTGCTTACTTTGACGATGAAATAACTGCAATGCCTAATCTTGTAACTACTGCCGCTACAACAGTAGGTGCATTAAATTCAGGTTCTATTACAAGTGGCTTTGGTAATATTGATATAGGTTCATCTACAATAACAACTACAGGTTTGATTACAGGTGGTTCTTTAGATATAGATGATGTTGTTATAAATGGAACAACTATAGGTCACACAGATGATACAGACCTAATAACACTAGCAGATGGCTCTGTAACTATAGCAGGTGACTTAACAATCTCAGGTGATGATTTGACTATGGGTACTAATACTAGTGGTCACATCATGGTTGCAGACGGAACTAACTTTAATCCTGTAGCAGTATCAGGGGATGTTACTATAGCATCTAATGGTGCAGTGACTATTGCTAATAGTGCAGTAGAAACTGCCATGTTAAATGCAAATGTTATCAGTGGACAGTCTGCAGAGACATCTTTAGATACATCTAATGATACATTACTTCTACATGACGCAAGTGCTAGTGGACTAAAAAAGATTACACTTGCAACATTATCATCAGGACTTGGTGGTATTACAGATGTTGTAGCTGATACAAGTCCTCAACTTGGAGGTTCACTTGACGTAAATGGTGAGGACATTGTTTCTGTATCTAATGGTAATATTACACTTACACCAAACGGAACAGGTGTTGTAAGAATAGATGGTACAAGTGGTATTGATATGCAGTCAGGTGGTATATCAATTAAAAACTCAGGCTCAGAATCTTATGTAAGATTTTATTGCGAATCAAGTAATGCTCACTACAGTCAGTTACAAGCAAGTCCACATTCTGCATACTCAGGTAACGTAACTCTTGTATTACCTGCATCTGCAGATACATTAGTAGGTAGAGCAACAACGGATACACTTACAAACAAAACATTAACAAGTCCAAAGATAAACGAAGATGTAGCATTAACATCTACTGCAACAGAACTAAATTTACTAGATGGTGTATCAGGATTAGTACAGGCTGACTTTACAAAACTAGCTGCAGTAGACTCAACTTCAACAGAACTAAACTTAGTTGATGGTTCATCTGCAGGTACAATAGTAAACAGTAAAGCAGTTATATATGGTTCTAGTGGTGAAGTAAATGCAACAACACTACAGATAGCAGGAACTTCTATTACATCAACTGCTGCCGAATTGAACATCTTAGATGGTGTGACTGCAACAGCGACAGAGCTAAACATCATAGATGGTGATACGTCTGCTTCTTCTACGACATTGGTAGATGCAGATAGAGTTGTTACAAATGACAATGGTACAATGAAACAGGTAGCATTGACAGATGTAAAGACATACTTAACTAGTGCAGGGTTTAGCTCAGAAGACCCAACTGCATTAGCGATTGCCCTCGGATAATTTTACTTGACAAATCAAGCAAAACCGAGTATAATTATATAAGGAAAAAAACAAATGGCAAATACATTTAGAGTAGTCACATTCGCTGCCGAGCCAAACAGTGCAGGTTCTCCATATACAATATATACAGTTCCGAGTAGCACAACTACAGTAGTGATTGGACTTATACTTACAAACATAAATACATCTCAAGTAACCACAGAAGTAGAGCTTGTATCTACTACATCAGGTGGGGGTAGAGCAGCAAACAACGGAACGTCTTTCCTCGTCAAAGATGCACCTATACCTGTAGGTTCTTCACTAGAACTACTGACAGGTGGTAAGGTCATACTTGAGACAGGAGACTTACTAAGAGTAGACTGCTCTGTAGCAGACAAATTAAGTGGCACACTAAGTATCATGGAGATAACATAATATGGCATACATTGGCAACAACGTACCTGCTAACTTCCAAGCTCCACCTGCAGTCGTAAGATTTAATGGTGATGGTTCTGATACAACCTTTGCACTTGGAAGAACAATAGGTTCTGTACAAGAGATACTTGTAAGTGTTGATGGTGTTGTCCAAGATAGTTCAGCTTACACTGTACCTGATGGCTCAACATTGACATTCTCGGCTGCACCTTCAAGTGGCACAAATAATATCTTTGTGTACTTTCTTGAGTTGGCTGCAGGAACAATTACACCTACAAGTGAGTTCAAGGGTAACTTCAAGAATGGTGGTATGTTCAGAACAAATGCACAAGCCTTAGATACAAACATAACAATACTAGCCACAGAAAATGCACAAGTAACTGGAACACTTACTGTAAACAGTGGGATTACATTAACTGTCAATGATGGTGGAAGGTTGGTGGTATCGTGAGTAGTTTAAAAGTAGACAACATAACAGGTCGTGGTAGCACAGGTTTTACTGGTTCTGTTAAAAGTGAGGGTGGTAATACCACAACTGACTTACAACAAGGGTTGGGTAAGTCTTGGGTCACACATTCTTCAGCATCAATACAAGATAGTCTTAATGTTAGTAGTATTACTGATATAGAAGGTGGCACTCAGCAAATATTTTTTTCAAATTCTATGGCAAATACAACTTATGTTATTTCTGGATTTGCAGGAAATAATAGTGATTCAGTTAGTAATACCATAACTGCTCAACGACCTTATTTGTGGGCAACTGCTAGTTATAAAATTAGGACTTTATATAATAGTGGTGTGGGTGTGGCTACAGATTATGACCATACAGATAATATGGTATTGGGAGACTTAGCATGAGTACAATCGTAACAGACACAATCACAGGCAAGTCCACTGCAACAACCATAACCATTGGCTCAACACCTGTAGTTAGTGCAAGTGCAAACTCTATGACTATTAGAGGTGAGGGTACGGCACAGACAAGTATTCAGCAAGGATTGGCTAAAGCTCACACAGTCACAGTTCAAACAGGAACACAATCTAGTGGTTCATTGAGTTTTAACATATCTGGTATTACAGATAATGGAACAGGAAGAACTGATATAGCTTTTACAAATAATTTTAGTGCTGCTGCTTATAGTGTTGTTGGTTTAAATAAAGATGGAAGTGGCTATAATGATGTTGCTACCATAGCTAATAGTGCAGGTACATATACTACTAGTGGTTTTGAAATATTTTGTTGTCAGTCTGCTTCGGATGGTTCAGGAAGTGCAAATGACGCAACTGCTGCAATGACAGCTTATTTTGGAGACTTAGCATAATGGCAAACGGAACAATAGCATTTGATACATTATCAACAAGTGGACAGATAACAGGTACAGCTAAGTCTTTGGATACAGATTATGTTGTTAATGGTAGTGCGAAGTCTTGGGTAAAAAGTATCGGAGATGGTACTCCTACAATATCTGTAAGTTTTAACATAGCATCATTAACTGATAATGATACAGGAGACCAAAGTTATACTTACACAAATGGTATGAGTTCGTCTAATTATGTTTCAATGGCTACAGCTATTGATGATGATACAGCAGTTACTGTGCAAAACCTTAATGCAGACACATCTGCTTTGACTAGAGTTCATTCTCATCAAGATTCAGATGGAGCAGCTATTGATACAGATGGTAAAAATATTACTGTAATGGGAGAACTTGCATGACAATAGAAACACCAGAATTTCAAGGCACACATCTTTGGGATAGATTGTGTTGGGCAAAAGAAAAGTTAGAGCCTTACAGAACAGAATATTGTGTTGTATGGGAAGACCCAGAGACACCTGA
>VMHT01126601.1_pt1 | contig 28725 bp, 41 predicted proteins | sample 4693611 | NCBI WGS metagenome assembly VMHT01 (sample SAMN12280063, study PRJNA550983) | marine metagenome | isolation source: seawater sampled from same location over 5 years 0.02-0.2 micron viral filtrate | place: USA: collected off the coast of southern California halfway between the port... ... | reverse complement strand
AGCATTAACTGGGTCATATGACTGCACATAACCAAAGGGACCTGGTGTTACAGCAGCACCGCCACCGCCACCTACACCCGCAGCTGTAATAGTATAGGTGACACTATTAAGAGTGAATGTATCACCCTGCACTAATGCCTCACCTTTTACATCATAGATGTAAATTTCTTCATATGCAGGGTTTTCATCAACTGCAAGTGAGAAACCAATACCAAGTGTGCTACCCGCAGGACTTCCATCTGCATATGCAAATATGTTAATCTCAGTAGATTCTGAGACTGCGATTGAAGTATATGCTCCACTTGTGCCTGCAGTACCTACTTTACTAACCCCTGCAGTATATTCAGTACCTGGAAGTGGGTCTCCGTTAGTACCTTCATTCGCATCTGCGGAGAATTTAAGTGGATAGTTATTGTTACTAGCGTCAGTTAAATCAAATTTATATGTCCTATCTTTCCTGATAGATACTGAAGTCTCGAGTATGTGTCCACTACCCTGTGTCAAAGAGAGAAGATACCTATTATTGATAACTGCATCAGATGCAGTAGAGAATCCTAATGTTGCTGATGCGTTTGATGTGCCACCAGAAACATTCTCTGCTTCAGTGAAGTAGTTGGCAAGATATACACCATTATCTGTTAACAATGTGACTGTTGCACCATTGTTATGGTCAACGTCTCCTGTGCCATACTGTCCTCTCTCAACAGTTATATCATTTCCTGCTACGTCTGTGATATTTAATATTTCATTATCAATTAACATCTTACTACCAGAAACAAATCCAGTAGAATCTGCAACTGTTAATGTCTGGTCACCTGATGCAAATGTTGCACCCTCATCAATAGTTGTGACTGTGGCAGATGCACTCCAAGCATTAGTTGCCCTTCCTGCAGGAATTGTAAGAGGAGTTGTGCCAAGAGCACCACGAGTGACAGTTAATACATTAGTTGTTGTATTAATTCCGCTAGAGTTAATACTAACCACTTCCGTAGTCGCAGGAGACCCATCTGTATTTTGGGCAATACCCAAGGTAAGATACATACCGTCAGCAAGACCAGTATTCCTAGAAATATTAAATGTGGTTGCTGCTGTAGTGACATCTGCAAATTGTAATGTTAATTCAGTGTCTGCTCCTCCACGATAGATAGCAGTCAGACCTGATGTTGCTCCTGTAATTGTCTCACCATCACTAAAAGTACCTGCTTGACTATTAGCAGCTAACTGAGTTTGTGAGACAGGTGCAACTATAGTGTAATATGTAACATCTGAAGTTGGTTTGAATACATCAAGAATTGTTGCTATCGCATTATTTGTTGATGTAAAAGTTGAGCCTGGAATCGCTGCAGCGTCTTGGAATCCTGGCTGTGTCTTAATTTTATATGCGGTAATCGGGTTACCTTGAGCAAATTTTAAAGGAGATGCTGCTGCACCTGTAGATGACTGTGTGCCACTTAGATGTAACACTTGGTCATAGTCTCTCAATGCTGTCCGATATGTCGCTGCACTTCCTGACTGATTACACACATTTAATACTGTGCTACCAGTTACTGTAGTAGGGCATCTATATACCGTTGTGTTTGTAGTCGCCCCTGGTTTTGCAGCGGCTAGTCTTCCTGCTGTCATTTACTTACCATCCGCTTTGGAAAAATGATTGTAATCGAATCTGACCGCCCAATACAGGAGCGGACAATGCACCACCGAAACTGATTGCAACATCACTAATGTTATTAGTAGATAGCAACGTAGCGTCAGCATCTGGGAATTGAATAGTGCGAGCACCAGTCAAGTTTGATGCATCAATGGTTATCTCACCATTAACGTCGTCTGGGTTATTTATCTTAGTAAGCTCTAAGGTTTTATTCTTAAGAGTTTGAGTTTTTAACTCGGTAACTAAGATATTTGTAGCACCACCATTGTTTAATGGGGCGGTAACCGCATTATTTGGGAAACCAAAAGCATATGTCTGGTTATCTTCTATGTTGGACAGGTCGAATTGTATCTTTCTACCTTCGCCATCATTTATGTCTGTGTCACAGAAAACTGCTCCCTTAAACAGTTTATTCTCTATTGTTTGTGATGATGCCTCACCAACTACCTTGATGTTAAGGTCAGGAAATATAACTGTCCTGTTTAAAGTTAGTTGAGAAGAATCAAAAATAACATAACGAGTAGGGTCATTCTGCTCATCACTTGAAGGTGTATTCGAGAATGTGGGGTTAACCATATTCTTATTGAATACATTTTGCTCTGTAACGTCATCCAATAGAGTTGACTGTGTTACAGCAGCACCAAAATCAGGTAGTCTATAGGTATGCAACCCAGGTGACTCCCATGCGTCACACTCTAACTTAGCAATCTTATCAGTTGATGTAGAACCTGTGATTTGTAACTCACCGTCCTTGATAATAATTGTCTTGTTAGTAATAGTCTGGAATGTATCGTTTGCAAGCAATGTTGTGCTTGTGTTTGTACCTACGTTTGGTAAGTCAAAACGACGTGTCCCTGACTGTGTAGATATAGTATCTACGTTAAAGTGTGCTCTCTTAGCAGGGTTTTGGTCTCCTCCTAAGAAAAACTGTGCATCGGTCTGAATAATAGGACCGTTCACAGTAAAGAATCCACTACCCTGAGGTGTGAATTCAATGCTTGATGTTGCAGAGGCAGTGTCTACAGCTCTGACTACTAAGGTCGATGACCCATCTGTATTGTTTCTGCGTGTGTTATAAAACGCTGCTGTGCCAAATGTGATACCAATCTCATTTACAGCACTTTGATATATTCCCGAATCCCTGTCCAAATCGAAGGATAACCCAGGAGCAGTCTGTGACCCTGCTGACAATCCTCTAAAAAGTTGATTAACTTTTGCCTTACGGTTTGGGATTAGCGGGTCTGATATAACAATAGGCAGAATAGCTTCACCAGTTACGAGTGCATCTGCGATTGTATCTAACTGGGATATTCTTTTAGTTGCCACTGAAATTCAACACTACTTTGCTACTTTTTTATTTATAAGCGTTCTATTCCCTTGAGAAGGATAGACTACATCTAGGTCCTATTACAGATGGGTTATGATACACTCCTTTAGGAATATGTATGCCATCACCAGGTTCTAGAGTTACTTCTGTGCCATCATCAAACTTATATTTCACTGTCCCTAACACATTAACAATGAATACATCCATTGTGTCATTATGTCTGCCAAGTGTTTTACCCTTAGCAAATGAAATATAGGTGTGAACTCTATGATAATTAAAATTATCTACAACTTTGTCTATGATAGGTTGTAGACTAGGTGCATTCCATTGACCTTCACATACCATAGTGGGTATGAATCCCTCTTGAGGGTCTTCACAATAACCCCATTCACCACCTACTACGTCACAATTAACCTTATCAATGACATCATTCCATGTCACACCCGAGAAAAAACACTCGTCTATCCACTGTTTAAAGTGTTTTACCGATTGTTGCTGCATAGTCTGCGTCAAATAATGCTAAACCTTTTTCAGTCAATACATGATTATACATCTTATCAAAGATTTTAGGTGGCATTGTAACAATGTCAGCACCATATGTGAAACATTCAGCAACACTATGCACATCACGAAGTGACGCTGCTAATACTTTTGTTGATTCTACATCATGTGTGCAGAATGTAGCAGCAATTTCCTTTATCAATTCTAAACCATTGAATGAGTTATCATCAACTCTACCTACAAATGGACTAATATATGTCGCTCCTGATTTATATGCCAATATAGATTGAGCTAATGAGAATATAAGAGTAACATTTACTCTTGCTCCTTCATCTGATAATGCTCTACATGCGGCTAGACCTTCTACTGTGCAGGGCACTTTAATTGTTGATTGGCGATTACCAAACTTTTTAATAAGTCTTCTACCTTCACCAATCATAGTATTTTCATCACCTACGACTTCCATACTAATGTCAGGTATACCAATGTCGATTAACTCTTGATATACATCTTCTGGGTCTCTACCTGATTTGTATATCAGAGTAGGATTTGTTGTGACTCCATCAATCAAACCAGTATTATAATAAGTTTTGATTTCATCTGTTATAGCAGAGTCAAGAAATAATTTCATAATAGTTTAGGTGCAATATAGTTTAGGTGCAATATTTTTTATCCAGAAATTGCAGGATAATGTTTTTCTTACGTTGTCATGTTTATGAGGTGATACCCCATGTAACATGTGGCCAGGAAAAAATATAATATCTCCTGCCTCGATTTTTGGCATATGGGATTGCTCAGTGTTACCCAAAACATATCTCCATATTTTAGCTAAATCTACATGTCTATCTAGGAAGTAGAATTGTGAATACCCCTCCAAATATTCGGGAAAGAAAACACCAACAACATCACAATCATTATGGTCATGTGGCTCTTGATGGTCTCCCCTTTCATAGTGACTTACCCAAGGTCTATTCATAGACATGAGCATCTTTTGGTCGACTTCTATACAGAATTGATTGATGCTAGGTTGAAGCATCGGGAGTATGTCTTCTGTTATCTGTGTCATGTTAACTGAGCATAGACCTCCCCAAGGTACGGGGTCGCCACCCTCTTGTTTCATCACATATTCTGTCAACTCTTCCTTATTTGGTGCTTGAAACTTCCAATAGAAAGCTTGACTAAAAATATTATTCTGGGATTGTATCATAATTTTCAGTCATATATTCCATATCAAATATTAGAGGATGACACTCCTCCATTATAAGGTATTCACTCCAATGATACAAGTCAATGTCAGTATACTCTAGCGAAAATACGTCTGCCTCTACCCTTACCTCATGCATTTCTTGCACTGCCTGTGGTAACTCCTCAAAGGTAAATGGAATACCATTAACAAACCACATCATTACTATTATCCTTGCTGTCTCCTCAGGTTTCTGAGTATACAGTGTTAACCAACAATAATTATTTGTGATTTGTGCTTTGACCATTAACCTATAGTAATATTTGCTGTAAATGCAATTCTATCATTGCTAGGATTAGAATCAAATCCATGTGTGACGTTAGATGGGTAGATAATAATATCTCCTTCCTCCATATTGAAGGTTGCTTCTGTTAGATTAAAGGCAGTAGGGTCTTTACTATCAATCTGTAGTATTGGATAATGATTCGATGCAACATTCTTTCTCCATTTGATATAGGAGTGCTGCTCATGATTATAGTTAATTAGGTAAGTAAGTGAGTATACACAATTACTATGCTCATGTGGTGCATAGATTGCACCTTCTGCTGCTAACTCGAGATAACTCTCAGAGATTTGTAAATCTGATTTGTAATTGTAAGATGATTCATTATGTTTATGTATAGCATCCATGATAATCTCTCTAAATTCCTGATACTCATTTATCAGTGCATTAGTTTCTCCTATCTGTGAGATGCCATGACATATTGTTTCTCTTCCGTGTTTCGGTAAAATATCCTGTTTACTTATCCACTCCATGATACCTTTCTTAAGGTCTGCATGTTGTGTTGCTTTGATTCTTGTAACAGGTGTAGGAAAGAAACCATACGTCTCCGCTTGGATTACATCTTCTAATTTATCACTAAGGTTTTCCATTAAAAATCCTGTGTCATTTGTCCTAGAGATTCAGAGACAAATGCCTGTGTCCCTGCAGGGTCAGGCACAAATTCCTCTGGTTGAGGAATATCTATCTCGGGTGGAGACTGTGCTACTGACGTAATAATAGCAACTTTATCTCCTGTGTTTATCTTTACAGTATGTCCTTTTGCTACAAGTGACATAATGAAGTCAAAGTTTGCTTTAAACTCTGCTACTTCTACGCTGATTATATTCATAGGTATGTAATTAAATCTTCGGGAAGGTCTTGAAATGTTTGTAAGGTCTCTGTGAAACCTTCCATTCCATCAGTATCAAACTTCCATGTAACGACTTCTTCGTAGCCTTCAGTATCAAGAATCTTTACGCTACGTTTGGGTATATTAACCCAGATGTGCTCCAAATACGTTGTTGTATTGTTGAGCTCATCAAAGCTTTCAATCATGAGGAGAGTGTATCTCCCCATAGTATACCCTAATTTAGGAGTAATGGCAAGCCATAGACCTGATGAGGTCCGAAACCGCAACCAGTTGCCATGTATCCCGCACCAACTCCATAGGATGCCATCCCTGTTACCACCTGATTCATGATGTTTCCTGCGGTTACAAATTCGGTAATCACACCAGTTGGAGCAGCGATGAATGTGTTATGGACACCTGATATAGCACCTGTAAGAATATCATTCATTGAGCCAGGTGTGTATGTTGACACTGCGATACGAGTATGTGTTGGTGGTGAAACTGATGGGAATGGCAAGTCAGTTACAACATCTACGATTGACCCTTTGACTAAACTAAACTGTCCAGTCAATGCAGCAAATGGATTGAATAGTGCAACAAACTCAAATCTTCCTGCGTTTAAGAATGATGTAATCCAGTTTGCTTCGTTAGTTATCTCACCGTCAGCAACGTTTTCAATAGTATTTGCTTCTGTCCTAACTGTCTGTGCATTTAAGTTGATACCCTCAACAGCAGTAATCTTGACTTTAGACCCTTGAATCTTTACCTCACCTGTGTATGCAATCTCGTGGTCTCCTTCCTTACGCATAGCAGACTTCTGCTCGTTATCATCCTGTAAATCAGCACTAAGTTGAGGACCGTTTGGTGTCCTACCCCACTCATCAGCGTCAGGATGAAATGGTATCTCATCTACTGGATAGAATCCACCTATATTGTTTCTCTTTAATATCTGGTATCTTTCTCCTTCTTTCTTCTTGTATACTTTATTATAGTTTAAGTAGTTTCCACCAGACCCTGAGGGCACATCACTATCATTACTTGTATTTGATTTGAATGTGTTACTATTTGTATGCTGTGATGTCACGTTAGTATCAACATCTTTTAGCATACTATCCAACTGGTCATCATTAGGATTATCGGATGACCCTTCTGAATCTGATTGAGGACCGTTAGATGAGTGCTCATTCTTTGCACCAGTGACTTCTTCATGATAGTTACCCATGACCTTGAGATACATATCTCCTTCAACTGTCAATACATAATTACCCTTAATAGTTTGTGCTAAGTCTTTACCAATAATTGTAGTTTCATTATTAGGCACATTAAGATGTCTGTTACCATATTCATCTTCAAAGGTAGATACTCCACCAGGTCCTGAGAAAATAGATTTTATCTTACCTGGGTTTGCATCATGAATTATCTTAGACCCATCGAGGAAGGTGGTTACCTCCATCAACTGTGTATCTAAGTTTTGAAACATGTTATCAATATAACTGAGACCCTTTATCGTTACACCTTTATTATCATATATTGAATTCATGTCACCACATTTATATGGTGTGCCCTTTACTGCATCATCTATATTATCACAAGGTGTCGTACCTATCAGAGGATACCATCGGTTTTGTTTAGGTCGTTTAATTTTCCTACCACAGTCTTTTTTAAACAGTGACCCAAGAAGCATTTTGATAATAGAAATCAAACTACCCCAATCTAATGAAGTAAAATCAATCTCAAAAATTTTACTAACAACTTTTCCAAGTGACCTTGCTGCCCCTGCTGCTGCTTTTGCTATATTAACTGCTGCAATTACATCACCCGCAACACCTTTGATTCTCTCCATTGCTGAGGTAATACCATTTAATATACGACATGTAACTGCCTTAACTGCATCACTGATTGCTTTATTAACTACTTGTATTACCTTATTAATTGCGAACGATGCCATCTGATTGGCGAAATTCACCACATCATTCAGTGCGGCTTGCACCAGTCCTAACCACATTGGTGTCTTAGCACAAAATATACTGAATATCTCTTCAACTAAACCAAGAATAGCTTGGATAACAACAAGAGGAATAAACTTAGATACAATCTTAACTAGAGCATTAATAACTTCTGCAATAATCTTTGCTAACAATTCTTTTAGTGGTGCAAGTATGCCTGCAATACCACTTGATAAGAAGTTAGTAATCCTTCCTAGATGCTCTCTAATTTTATCTCCTGCAATCTTATGACCAGTTGCAAGTGAAATCATACCATTCTTAGTCCATGCAGAGGATGTTGCCATTTCACCTAAGTCTTGCAACATACGATTCAAGTCTAACTCAAATCCTGACCCACCAGGCCCACCAACTCCATCTGCAATAGAGTTTGCATTTACAGAGGGTTTGATAGGATTGGTAATTACATTTCCTGGGAGTGTTTGCTCTGCAGTTGATATACCACCACGTGATTCTTCTGTGCCACCTGTCTCACTTGAAGGTGTCTCTGATTGCACTACTACAAATGGATTACCTTCGTTTCTTTCTGCACCAGTTAAATCTTTCTGTAAAATATTAGCATCTACACCTTCTTTACCATCAGCAATGGTAGTTTTCTTATCGCTGTCTTTCTGTTGAAATCCTCTAAACGCTCCCAATACACAAGGTAACTGTGCTTCGTCACCATCAAGGAAAAATCCTAATACCCATGCACCTGGCTGTAATTGACAGGTTGTACCTGTATTCTTAATCTGTGCTTTATCAGTAGGTAGTAATACACTTGCCCAAGGTAATGATACTGTTGGGACTTCTTTTGTATATGTTTCTTTATCGTGACTTCCAGTATACCATCCAAGAATACGCACCTTGACACGACCAAGCTTTGAGGGGTCTTGATTAGACTCAACCTCGCCAACCCACCATGTGTAACCATCCCTTCCTAGAAAGTCCGACCTTGTTCTCATTTTATTAAAGTTTTAGTTATTTATAGCGACAAATTGAAACTCACCTTCTTCTTTGGGTTTACCCCATGCTTGCTCGTTTGTTTCTAAATTGTATCCAACATCTTGAGACCTGTAGTCAAATCCATTGAATCTGACTGTTGATACCATCTTATGTCCTCTGACAACACAATCTTCTAGCGTAGTGCCAGACCACCAACCAGTTTCTTTATTCCATTTCCAATAGAAAGGACATGAATCTGTATTGTGTATTAAATTGAAGATGTCTGTTTTTACATAATCCTCTGCCATACCAGTTACCCTATAACGTAACCAGTTGTAAGCATTTTCTTCACCCTTATACTTATACCATGATTTAGATTCAAAAATACCACTACCAGTCTTCCAGATTTTAATATCAACCTGTGGCCACTTGGCAGGATTAGACATTGCCTGACGTTGGTTTCGGTAGTGCCCTTGAATTAGGTTTTCCCAGTTATTCATCATGTTCGTAAATCGATAAATCGCAATCTACAAGGATTTCTCCATCATATATCTCCCTTCTGGGTTGTCCTATTTTGTGTAGGATGTCAGCAGGGATTTTCTTTTTAGTTATATCATAAGGTATGGGTGCGTTTGCTAAACAAACCCTCACACACTCTAACTCTTCTGAAGTCAGAGTAATATTATGTAGATTCACTATTTTCTTTTTTTAGTTTAGCATAAAGTAGTGCTTGTGTCCAGCTCTTAGGACCCTTTTCAAGCAACTCCTCCTTCCACTTTGAAGGAGGATTCTTCAATTTGTTTGTCCTTTTACGATGTGCCATTAGTCGTCGTATACTAGACATTCAGGTTCTTCTGGGTGTTGGTCACACCAGAGCTCAAGTGCATTAGGGTCGTGGTGGTCTCCCGCCTCAATTTCCTGTTTGTGATGCTCTGCGTATTCTTCCAACTCATGTAACTCTACCTTAGCATGTCTGCGTGCTGCAGGATTTGCTAGTGGGTCATCCACGATGTCTTTGTCTTTTTGAATGTGTTTTTCGATTGATTCCATATTTGTTTACCTTTAATAAGTTTCCTTCATAACAGAGTCTCTAGTCAAAACTAGATTGCTAGTCAAACCTTCTTTGGTGAAAGTATGTGTCACTGCGGAGATTAAATACATCCCACTATATCTTAGGTCTTCTTTAACAGACCTTTGCTTCTCTTGAGAGGCGGGTATCCTCACTTTTATGAGCATTCCTGCCGTTAGAGCAGAGTTTCCAGGTACAACTATCGATAGTTGTATTGCCTGTAGTAGATTATAGCGTGCTGCAGCATATTCCGCAACTGCCATTGTGTCAGTATCAGAACTTGTCCCATTTTCGGGGTCATCATTATTGACTTGATTTTTTAAGCCAGGTAATGCTCGATACTTGATTCTAGTCGCACCATCAAATTCTTCTAAGTCAGAAGGCAAATCATAAGGTTTTCTTTTATGTATTGTATCTGCCTTTGAAAACACCTGATTGTATGACAATTCTCGAGGACTATGAATAGTCCCTGCAGGGGCAGTTTCTTCAGTCGAGCCAGAGTCAGTAGCATTTGAGCTTGTAGGACGAGGCATTGATATACTAATACCAACTGTCTTAAATGTCCCCATTCTCATGTTTCTGAGATGATTGGCTCTGTCAGGATAGGATATACTCTCAATGGTATGATAACCATTATTAGGAGGGTCACTACCCTGCTGTATATAAGTGTATTCAAATGTTTCTGCTTCTTTCGGTATACCATCTCCCAGACAGAGTGCGTCTAGTGATTTAAAATTAAATCCATATCTATTCTCAAAGAATAAGAAACCAGATTGTTTTTCAGATGCTTTTCCACCACCACTACCTTCAACACGTGTTACCTTGTCTGACATATATGCTATTGCTTCTACTGGTCTCCAATTTGTAGATACAAAAGATATTTTAGAATGAGTTTCAAAGTTTACATCTTTAGTCTTTTCTTTAGGTGATGAAAGGTATTCTTTACATATATGCTTAGGAATGTTATCTACATCTTTTCCTGCAGGTCCGAATGGTTTGAATACTTTATTCATTTCATTTGTATATGCTTCTGGCGATGTGCAATGTAAAATATACAACTGTCCTCTCTCACTCTTAAGAGTGCTACCAATTTTAAATACTCTAACTTTAAATTCTAATGACTTTTTACTACCTTTCAAAGTGCTACTTTCAGTTGTCAACTTGACCTTGATAATCTCTCCACCTATCAGTAGTTTGTTGAAGTCAACAGCATCAACCATACTAAAATCAACTCTTAAGAATGGTGAGTCTATAGATTCAGTATAAGTAAAGTCAATTACCAAGTCTCGTATATCATAAGTTGGAGGATTACCATTAGGTATGGCAATCTCCATCTTGTCTAGCGTAAATAACCGTGATTTTCTATTTGCCATTACATTAAGTCTGCCATGTCTCCGTTAAATTCGGATACTAACCCAAATCTAGTTATAAGGTAAGGGTCAGCTGCTCCGTCACCATCTATAGGTATAGGCACATCAAAACTACCACCTCCTGCACTACCCTGCACTATTGGCTCTGCTGTCACATTAGGTGCATTTACTACTTTATTCTGTTGTCCTAGTAACTCATTCTTCTTATCAACAAGTGCTAATTTTGCTAACTCTATCATATTACCAACTTCTGTGTGCAATTTCTCTGCACCGTCTAACATATCACCACGACCATCAAAGTCATACTGATTACCTGTATAAGCATCTGCCAATCCCATATAGATTCTCTTCCATCCTGTAGTTTGACCTTCTTCATTGGGGTCTGCTCTTAGGAAGTTAGCAAAGTTATTCTTTAACTTACTGACTACCTCCATCCTTCTGCGTTGATGTGTAGCTCTCTGTGCATCACTGTTTGCTAAGATTTTAATCAACTGTGTATGCTGCATATCAACTTCACCCGCAATCACATCATCAATAGAAGTGCCATCAGGTAATTGTCTTAATATCTGTGCTTGATGTTTTCTAAGCTCTTCAATATCAATATTAAATCCTTGTCCCATGATTTTATTTTCAACCTCTACATTTCCTATAACTTGCTCTACCTCACCACCTTCTGCCTTAGTGGGTAATGCATATCCACCATTCATTGCTTCACGAAATCTTCGTGATGTCAGTCCGCTATCTTTTTTAGTTGCAGGAGTATTGTATGGCACAACAAATGCACCACCACTCGCCATCTTAGACCCAACCCACTCTAAACCATGACCAATAAACGCTGTGCTTCTACCACCGTCTAGTGATACAGGGTATCCAGACATAGGACCGTTTATCCATCCACCTTTTGCTCTTGATGCTGAAGTTTCAATACCACCAAATTCTAGAGTAGAATTATATGCTTTTTCAAGTTTTAGAAGTTTCTCATCATATTGGGATGGGTCAAACTTAAGACCCTGTGCTTCTGTTTCTATTTTATCAAACCTTTTTTCAGTTTCCAACATCTCTATCTGTGACTTATAGTTATGCTGATTCGCTGCAACAATACCAACACCCTCATCTTGAGTGCCATCAATAACTTCCGATAAACCTGTATCTGGGTTGTATTCTCTCTTATAACTCATACTCTCAGAGAAGGAAGAAGAGTCTGTCGTTGTTTCCTCCTTTCCACCTCCAAAGAATTTCAATACTGCTGTCAATGCCTTCAAACCTAAGAATAGAGGTGCAAAAATAGTTTGAATGCCTTTAGACAAAATATTAGTAATCATTGGCATGTGTGGCTCAATGAAATCTAAAATTCCATTCATAACACCACCAAGTGCTTCAAAGAATCCAGATAAACTTTCTTGTATAGGAGCCATTATATCATTAAATACCTTACCCACATCTTTGAAGAATCTACCTAAAGGTTCGGTTAAAGGACTCAAAAACTTACCAATACCCTGTCCTGCTTTTCCTCCTAAAAATCCTCCTGCTGCTCCCAATAAAGCACCACCTACAGGACCAGCAATGGCATTACCCACTGACTGACCTATCATAGCTCCACCAGTTGCACCAACTCCTGCTCCTACTGCTTCAAATGCGTCACCACCCGCCTGTGAAACTGCAAACGCTGCACCTAGTCCTAAACCTACACCTAACCCAACCTTTGCAAACTTATTACGATAAAACCCACGCAATTTACCCATGCGTCCACCAGCTTTCATTATTCCAGATAATGATTTACCCAGTGTGCTTATAACCCATCCAAACGCTTTTACTGTGCCTATAGGATTCTTAAGGAATGCTAATGTTGCAAATAAAGGTACAGCAGCAGCGACAAATTGAAGAGCACCAAACAATCCTTTAAGACTAATAGGATTCTCAAGAAACTTTATAAGACCATTAAATGCATTCCCTGCTAGGAATGATGACATATTAAGGATAAACTTACCTACAGATGCTAGTGTCTTAGCAAGTCTTTTTATTGCTTCGGGATTCTTTGCTATCCAAGTCAAGGCTGCCATGCCCATGACTATTTTGAGGAAGTAAGTAGATAATCTTACCAATCCACTGAATAATCCTCCAAATGACTTCTTAGTATTTTCTTTAAATGCTTTTCCTATATTCTTGAATAGACCTCTCTTACCACCTACTTCTGCATCTTCCTCTGATTGGTTTCTTTGCTCTAATTTTTTTTGTCTGTCCTCATTCTTTATTTTTTCTCTTTCTCTATCATCATCTGCTTTTATTGCTTCTTTCTGGACTTTCTCTATTGTATTTGCTGCTTTTACCTGTTTACCTATTGATGTCTTCAAAGATGAAGTCATGCTCTGCACACCTAGTGCAATGCTATTAATAGATGCACCTAAAGAGTTTATACCACCTATTACTGCTTGAAAACCTTTCCCCATATCACCCTGCATCTTACCCATTTCATCTGCAGCTGCCATAGGTGTATATTTCTTGCCACCAGTAGTCCCCTTATAAGATACCATCTTATAAAGTGTTGCCTTAGGGACTTTGACACTAGCAGGATTAGTTTCCATTTGTTAGCATTCCATTGTTAGTAGAAACATATCTAATATTAGGGGTATCTCCCTTAACATTATTTATTATGGGTTGGTCGACCTGTTGAGTGATTACAACGAAATTACTCTGCATCTCTTCATCGGCATCCTTTTGTGCCTTAGTTAACAGAGTTTTATCAGAGAATGTCATATTTCTTTCAACATCATCCCCCATCGAAATTTGCCCTACCGCTTTCTCCAAATCTTTAGAAAGACCATCTAACAATGAAGCAATAGTTTTGCCTGCTTCAGACTCTTCCTCATCACCTTCTTTCTTTGTCTCTGTGGTGAGTTTCGTTTTATTACCTGTGAATACACCTAATGGATCCCACCATGCCTTCTTGGGCTCTGCTGATTTTGGTTTTGTAATCTCTTTCGTACTTCGAGGTGCTTTCCACATCCATATATCATCCTCAGGTGATTGTTCTTGGAATATATCTCGTGTCATGAGGTATGATTTACCTACACCATCAGTCTTACTACCTTGTGCATTCTTCTTAATCCAGTTACCACCTTTACCTAACTGACCAAAGGGGTCATGTACAATCCAACCTAATGGTGAATAACCTGTCAACATAGCCCAGTGACCCGACCCTGTATACTTCATTCCAAGAGGTACTGGGTATCCATCATCTATTTCTTTCTTCAAGACATCATATCCCTGCACACCAGTCTGTAACCTACTTTCAATACCATAATCTTTCAATGCTTTCTCTTGTGCTGAAGCGGAAGTAGATGACCCATACTTACTTCTTGTTTTATTATATTCTTTTGTAGATACATTATTCTTTGTCAAATAACTTGTCCACATTGCCATGACAGTAGAATAACACTGCGTATCTCCTTTACGACCTAGTGGGTCATCATCATTTGCTCTTTGATTGTAATACGGTACGGTTAATACCTTACCACCCTGCTCAAACTCCTGCCATCTTTGACTTGGGTTATGTCCTGCAACTTTCATTCCTAAATGAAACGCTTTTACCATACCACCTTCTGCAAACTGTGCGTCTCGCACTGACGTTGACATATCTAAAAATGGCACAAATACAGGTCCGCCTACTGCCTTACCCGCACCTGACCCTCTTTTTCTCTTTTTCTTTTTCTTCTTCTGATATTCCTCCTCACGTGGGTCATTCATGTTATCCAAATCGAAGGCATTGAAAGTTATAGCATCAAAGAATCCTGCTACCATACTCTTGGGGTCCATCAATCTCTTAGCATTGTTAATTACAAATGCTACTGTTTGACCTATCGCTTTCATTCCCTGACTAAAAACAAATCCATAGAAGTCTCTTAATGGTTTTGTATACTTAAACAACAGTCCACCAAGAGAACCTAACACATTAAATACTTCGCCAAGCACAGGTCCTAGACTGTCAATAAAAGGTTTATATATTGCCTTTGCCAACTCAAAATACATGCCAAATGCTCTCTTTATAGGCTCAAATATAGGTTGTGCTAACTTACCAAATGATTTTCCAACCCATTCACCTAAGAAACCACCAATAGCACTACCAATCATAGGTGCGAAAGGTCCTAAGAATGGTGCAACTGCTGTCAATGCTGCAGCTCCTGCCATACCACCAACTGCCTGACCTACACCCGCACCTATCGCAGACCCTGCTTCTTCACCCATTGCCATTCCTGATGCAATCCGTGTAATACCACCCAAAACAGCAAATCCTTTTGCCATCTTCATTGGGTTTTTCTTTGCAAATCCTTTTACACCCTTGACCATCTTGCCACGAGCAATTCTACCTCTTTGCTGTAACTTCTGTAACTTACCCTTACCTCTATATTGTTTTTGGAATCTACCTTCTAATTCTTTATTATATAATTCAGATTTATACCCTTTGCCTGCCTTCGCACCACGTTTAGCATCAGCTCTATTTGCTGACTTTTTCATTTTATTATATTCATCTTCTGAGTATATGACTCCTGTCTTCTTATCCCTATAACCTTTCAATCTTGCCTTTTGCGACTGCCTCAATTCTTCTGCAGTCATCGCATTCTTATCAAACACAGAATTGACACCTTTAATATCCTGTATCAATTTCCATGGCATCACCATATACTGAGCAGTCCTTAATGCTGCTATACCACCAATTATCTGGAATACTCCGAGAAAACGACGCATTCCCCTTTCGACACCAGTCTTGTCACTAAGGTCTCCAAATACGTTACTTAGACCTCCTATCACACCACCCATACCAAAAGTGGCTATCTTAAATGCAAACTTACCTAGAGTGAAGAAGAATTTAACTAATTTAGTTACTTGCTCTGGATTTTTCTGAATAAAGTTTAATGCACCATATATGACAAACCACTTGACCATCGTGCCTAGTGTCCTACTGAGCATACCCATGAAACTCTCTATGGGTTTACGAATAGCACTAAACCTCTTATCTGCTTGCTTTGCTCCTTCCTTTATACCTGATTCTGCAACTTCTTCTGCCTTCTTTCGTTTTTTGACACCAAACATCCTCCTGAGACGTTTTTTCATGTCTTTGAAGAATTTGGTTTTCTGTTTCTGTCCCTTCCTTACAATAGTAACCTGTCTATTTCTACTATCTGAAAGATAATCTGCTTGAAATTTTAATAGAGTTGACTGTGCTATTACATTCTGACCGATAGAATCAGTAACAACTCCTGCACGATTAATACCTGTTCTGAGATCATTAAAAGCGTCTCCCACCTCAGTCTTGGCGGAAAACTTATTGATAGTAACAAATTTCCTTAGTTTGGCTGCCATCAGAGAGACATACGATTGCTTTCTGCTTTTTGTCTTCGCTCTTCCTCTTGAATGAATGCTAAGAGGAGATTAACATAAACATCACGCTCCCAAGGCATCATATTTTCTAGCTCAGTGAGACTATACTTATGATGCTGCATCAATGCGAAGTTAGTCTTGTAGTAATTCTCAAGACTGTCATGCATTAATGCTACTCGAAAAAAGACGCTAACCCTTCTAAAACTACTTCACTTTTGACTTTAGTCTCTGGATTATATACCTCAATGGTATGCTGTAGTTTAGGCATAGTCTCAAAGAAATTCTGTATCAGAGCAAATTGCTCAGAATTTAGATTCTCTAGAAAGTCTAGTGCTTCTTTATGAGAGAAAGAATCATAAACTTCTTCTTCATCAAATACTTGGTCTATACACTTAGCTGCCATCTCAAAGATGTCATCTACAGTGGGATTCTCACTCATATTCTGTTGAATAAACGCATCCAGTGAAGGATACTTCATTACAATACCAATTTTGTCATCGAGTTTAATCTTCTTATCATGACCATCAGGGACTTGGACTTCTACTTCTTCCAATGGTATTTGGACTGGAATAGATGTCTTTTCGTCATCTGGTGCGGTGATTTTAAATTCACTAATTTCACCAACTGCTTTTGCTCTAATGCGAAGAAAAATGTATTCAATCTCGAAAGTAGCGAGTTTATCTACATTACTTTTTAAATTAGTGCAGTTTTTAATGATAGTTTTAACCGCTTTTACCATTTGCTTGTTGTCTTGCGACTCCATTGCAAGGTAAAGTAGTTTCTCTTCTTTTACAAGAAAAGGTCTGTATGTAACTTTCGTACCTGTAAGAGGTAACTCCAAATCATACTCAGGTATGGATAATTTAGGTAAAGGCATAATGTGACATTATTATAATTTTATTTAGACACCCACAGAGGCAACATCTTTCTGCTCTAATACGAATCCTAGTTTGTTTGCAACTTCATTTGTGTTAGTGACTTGGATATCTTTCATTCCTACTTTTCCAAATGCAGTATTTCTATTACCAATCTTATCAAATCTATACCTTTCAAAGAAGAAGTTTACATTTAATTTGACTAAACCAGTAGGACCGTTGTCAAATGACTGCTCAGACATATCATATGGAAATGCACCATACATTTGCCATACAGCAGATGAGCGATTCAATCTAGCAGTACCTCCTCCTAACAATGGAGAAGGGTCTTTATATACCACATTTGAAGAGTTTTCCCATTTAATAACTGATATGTTAGATGTGTATTCTTCATATAAACCAACTCTATTCTCTGAGTCTGATGCTGTGCTCTGCATCCATGTCTCAAAGAAATCACGATGATATTGGTCTTTTGTTACTAGAAATTCTACTTGTAAGTCTCCAAATGCTGTATTAGTAGCATATTTACGAGATACACCAATATCTCTAACCTCACTGGTAGTAACCCTTCTGCCAGGTACAGTTACAGAGCTTGCAAAGTAATTCATAGCATCATAATGCTCTAGAGTATTTCTTTCTGTGCCAAAAGTAGACTCCTTCATCATTACTGACGGTGGTATTTGCACTCTGACTTCAAACAAGTTAGACTTCGAGGGTGTCTTATACCCCGACATCACTTGGTCTTGGAATCTCTTAAATGAATTTGGCATTAGAGTCTACTCCATATAAAACTACTGGGAATCTCGACATATCTACCCATAACATCCCTAACAAACTGCTCAACTGGTAATGGTGTAAAGTTTGCAAGTTCCTCTTTAGGGACTATGTACATATTTGTAGCACTTGACATGAAGTATTTATGGTAACATCGCTTAGGAAATGCTTGTGTGCCTGATGACCACGAAGATGCTACTCCCTGTCTGACAGATGGACGTAAATAATGTAAATTTCCACCCGAAAACTGTCTTTTATTGAAATCCACGTCACTAACGAGTGTCATAGGATATGTATCAAAGAAAGGTAGAAGCTCAGTCTGTGCTGCATATTGATAGAATATGATATCACCCACTCCAAGTATTCCACTAAACGGCTCAAGTTTATCTACCAACCGTGCACGATACCACTCTTTGCTCTTAGAAGCACCTCCTGTTTCATCTTTTATGTCGGAGAAAATACTCATACTTTTAATTCGTGCTCTGTAAGTATCTTGAATTGCATACGACGGTCTTTGCAATATTCAATCGCTGCTTTCCACTTTGCCTCATTTACACAATAAGTCCTAACTTCTGTTAGATACTTCTTTGTAACTCTGCGTTGTTTTTTGGGAGGTGACGTCTGCTTATGAGGCTTGACCTCAATGACAAACTTCTCTGTCCTCCCAGTTTTAGTCCTTGCTCTGACATAAAAGTCTGGGAAATAGCGATGAACCCGCCTATCGACAGGACTGATATAAGGTATAATGATTTCTTCACTGCCCCACTCTATTACATTTTCGTTTCTGTCGCACCATACCATGAATTTTCTTTCCCATAAACTCCTATAAATAATATTAGTCGGGTCTCCTTTGTATTTGAATCTGTTGGTTGGTTTGTATTTTCCCGAATAAGACATAAATAACAAAATGGCAGTAGGTACTTGGGACAATCCTTATGGAAGCGAGCTAGGCGGGGGTGAAACCCTTGTGTTCCCTCGTAGTAAACCCTATGGTGCTAACTCAACATCTGCACAAGACGCAATATCAAAGGATAAGACAAATGGTACTGAGGTAGTTGACTACCTTAAGATAACTATTTATGACCCAAAGGAGGGTAATAACAGTAGTTATAATAACGCTAAAAAGAATTTAGCAAACAATGACAAAGTAAAGAGAAGTATATACCTATATCTACCAAATAAACTAAGAGAAGGATATCAAGCAAAGTATAATGGTGTAAAGTTAGGACCTTTAGGTGTAGGAGCAGTTGGTGCTGCAGGAGAAGCGATAGCTGCAGGAGGTATCGGTGATAGTTTTAAAGATACCATTGCAAAAATGGCAGAGTCTGGAAAATCTGTAGCAGGGTATGGTATTGGAGCTGATGTTATCAATAAAGTGCTTAAATTTGGTGGTGGCGGTAATATAGGTGCAAATGATTTAGCAGCATTAACCACAGGAAGGGTATTCAACCCATATGAAGAGACTATATTTCAAGGTGTAGAGTTTAGAGACCATAAGTTTGATTTCTTGTTTGCACCTAAGAATGCATCTGACGTAGAGACTGTTGTCAATATAATAGAGGCATTTCGTGTTGCTATGCTCCCAGGAAAGGATGACAGTATGTGGTTGACTATACCTGATTACTTTAGAATTGAAATTGTCAGATTAGTGTCTAATGAAGAGGAAGAAACACTATATCCTCAATCTGGTAATTCAAAAAATAAGGGTGTCTTACAGAAATTGATGCAATTCCCATCTAAAATGGTTTTGTCTAATATGGATGTAGATTTATCTCCATACGGTCCGTATACGTCTCTTAGGACAAATGACCCTGCTAACAGTTCATATGACTTCGGTCCTGTTGCATATAATATGAGTTTATCATTCAAAGAAACATCTCTACTTACTCGTCAGAGTTATGGATACAATACTAGAGGAGAAAAATCATGAGTAATTACTTTTCATATTTACCAAATGTATATGTAAGGACAACAACGTATCGTCAAAATAACGTTGACCCATACGTCCTGACTAAAAATCTATTTCGTAGAGTTAAAATAAGAGACGATGTAGAGGGTTTTATCACTGGTTTTACTCAATATACTATAGTAAACAATGAAAGACCTGATAATGTAAGTATGAAGATGTATGGCGACCCAGAATATGACTGGGTTATCATGATGACAAATAATATTACTAATCTATATGATGAGTGGCCTATGACTGAGGATGAGTTATACAAATATTGTGTTTCTACATATGATAGTCCAGAAGGTATCCATCACCATGAAAGTCAAGAAGTAAAAGACCAGAATGGCACTACTATATTAAAAGCAGGATTGACAATACCTCATAATTTTACATATAGACGTCCTGATGGGACAATGGTACCTCCCTCAGAGTTGATTGTGCCAATTACTAACTATGAGTTTGAAGCAAAGAAAAATGACTTCAAACGTAATATTTACGTATTACGAGCACCCTTCTTAACCACATTCTTAGAAGAATTCCAGTCACTTGTTGAATATGAGGATTCTAGAGAAGTTGATGATAATACAGGTTTCAAGAAAACAAAAGACGCTATCAAAGAAAACTTCATACCTGTCAAACCTACATATTCCACAAATATTGGTCAAACACCATCTGTCGATTTTGCAGTGCAACAAGACTTTGGAAATATTACAGTTGATACCTCAGGTGCAACTATTGAGGAAGGACAACAACTTGCTGATGGTAGCACAACAGTATCTACAAGTACACAAACAAACACTGCTTCTACATCGTCTGATACAGCGATTACAGAAACAGCGTCTAATACTACAGATTCTTCTTCATCATCTTCCAGTAGCAGTAGCAGTAGCAGCAGTGGAAGTAGTGGGTCTAGTCAGGGCGGTTATGGCGGTTATTAAGTTTTCTTGGTAAGTAAAATATACAATAAGATAACACCCAAAATGCAATCACAAAAAGCAAGTGCATTAATCTGTAGGAGTTTACTATTAATCCTAGTGTTACGAGAGCTATCCAAGTATAATCTAGAGTGCCATGAAGACGATACCACAGATTCTCACCTAATTTTTTAATTACCTTCTTTCTTAGTTTATCGAAGAAAGGAGATACATGTCTCATCATAACAAAACCCTCATTTAATACCATGAGGGTGAATCCAATCCAAAAAATCATATTCCGTTCCAGAATGTATCTGTTGGTGTTGCCATATTTCTCGATATAAAATATAAACCTACATTACATGCAAACCAATAAAGATTGGTTACCCATGCTTGTCTCCAACAGTATTTCCTGTTGGTCTGCACGATATACATGTTTCTCTCATTCATTGATTTGTCAACCTCTATTGGTCTAAACTTGAGGATTTGCTCTAAAACTAATGAGATTACAAACCCAATAGCAAAGATATAAAACAACAGGTTTAGTAAACCTGCCATTGAAAATAGGAATGATAGCATTAATACCTCTCAGGAATGTTGTACGCTTCGGGTGTATGGTCTTTAAACTTATCATGATTACCGTCCCCAGGCATCTTGCCATAGGCAACATATTCTATTGCTTGCATTGACCCTTCTAGACGTTTTAGGTCATTTTCGTTTTTAACATATTCTTCATACCACCCTTTTATCTCATCTTGTCTAGCAACGAGTTGCATTGTGCGTTTTGTAAAACGCTGAATTAGTTGCTCGTAGTTTTCTACAGGTTTAGTCACGTTGTCTCCAATCATCAGGTTTGTCTCGGTTGAACCAATCATTAATATCATCGGCACTGTCGAACCCAGTCTTATGGTCAGATGGGTCGGGTTCGCCTAATCCCATCCTATAAAGAAAATCGTCCGTCCCTCCCTTCGGCATGTCGGGATTCGCTGCTCGTAGTCGTGCTTGTTTCAACCATGTAGCAGCAGTGGTGTTAGATTTTGCTAGTTTTTGTGCCCATATCATTTCTGTTAACTCTACGTCTTTTCCTTCGACAATAAGTTTGCAGACTTTATCAAGTCTCAAGCGATATTGGGTTGATAGCATTTTAACTCTATTTTAGTTTTGCATTCAATTCGCTAACTTTTTCATATTCTGCTTTTGCAGCGTCTGAGCGAGTTTTTAGAATTTCCTGTATATCTCCTAAAATGACGTCAACTTCAACATACTCATCAAAGTACTTATCTAGTGCTTCTTTGAGATAGCGTTGTCTATGCCATTCTTGGGAATAAGGTTTATAGTGTGTCATAATAATTTATATGAAAAACCCTAGAGGGCGATTTTTACCCCGAGTTTTTTTTCGACCTTTCTGTGAACTGAAAGTGAAATAATATATGGGTCAATGATGGTCATGGTAACCACAAGGTACAGTAATAATACGTGAGCGATGCTCAACATATCCTTCTGAAAAATATGTGGGGGATAACCAAGAGCCAGGTACCCATACCTTTTCTTTAATAATTTTTTCTTCCATACATCGACGAGGACCCTCGTAACGATGTGGTGCGTAGTAACGATGAGTATGATGATGATAATGGTTGCCATACTCAGCAAATGGCTCCCAGAATTCCTTCCAAGTAAGTGCCTCTGCTGCGGGTGCAACAGTTAAAGATGCGAGTAAAGCAACCAGTATTTTCATTAATCGTTTTCAGCTAGTGATGCAAAGTAATCAAGGTCAGGACTACTAGAAGTCTGACTTAACTCTTTTACTTTATCACCAAATCCACTTGGTGTGGAAGGTTGTGTGACAGTTTCTTCTGCGTACACTGCTTCTGTTTCTTCACCGTCAAATGAGCGAACTGTAGCACGAGCAGACTTATTCAACACAGTGTTGAGTCTCTCTTCTAGTTGCTCATATGATTTAAAGTTGGCAGGGTCAGTAAACTCTTTTAGAGAGTGTTGTGACTTCCAAATTTCTTCCAACTTAGCGTCATCAAATCCCCCTAGAGGAGAAGTTGGTGCGAAGTCAGACTTATCATAATTCCAATACCCACCGATGGTTTGTATCTTGATACGGAAGTCCGCACCTTTCCACATATCAAATGGGTTAATAGGTTCTTCATCCTCGAATTGAGGTTGCATAGAACTCACAATCTTATCATGAATCTTCTTGCCATACTTGTATAGGAAGACCTTTCCTTCATTATCTGGGTTGAGTTGGTCTTTAACAACATAGATGTTGCTGTAGTAGGAGAGTTTCCTCTTCTGTTTACGAGCAGTCTCTTTGTCTTGGTCTAGACCAGAATTCCAAAGGGTGCGATTCAATTCACCAACAGGGTCTTTTTGTCCCAATGTAGTGAGTGAATTCTCAATATACCAACCGCCTGCACCTTGGAATGCGTGACTCCAAACTTGTGCCCATGGTAGGTCTTCACCGTCTGGCTCAGGGAGGAATCGGATTATTGCATATCCATTTCCAGACTTATCGACCCCAGGTTTCCAGAGTCTCTCATCAGGTCCTGCGCCCTTAGGTTTAGACATCTGCTCAATCTGTTTGGTAAGCTTATCAAAGCTACCAGACTTCTTCTTAAGTGATGCGAATGACATTTGTATTTCTCCGTTGTGGTTTTGTTTTGTTGTATTTGCCACCGTATTATGATGACATATTATTTAGGACTTGTCAAGTCCCTGTTGCGACATGTTATATATGATTACCTTCTCTCCGTCATGAGTAAAAAACAATTCGTCGTCCGCGTCCCAAAGTAACTCTTCAAAGAGGTCATTAAGTCTCTCAGCATCTTCGTAAAGTTGATTAGGATTCGGCATCTTGTAACTCCTTTCTCCAAACTCTTAGTTTATCTTCCATCTGTTGTAGTATCAGCATGAGGTTTAGTCCTCCAGAATACTGTGCAGATAAAGTATCTATCTTATCTTTAACAAAACTTGCTTCTTCATCGTTTTCATCTCCTGATATATTATGTGACGCAAGAGCAAGACGTGAGTAAAATACTTTCTGTTTAGCAATTAACTCAAGTGTTTTTTCTATGTGCTCTAGTCTTTCTTTAGGAGAAAACTCAGCAAGTCCTGCTGATATCTTTAGTAACTGTGTGTATGTATCCTGTATGTCAGTCAACTCTTGCTGAACTACATCGGATTCAAAGAAACTTTCGTCTTCATTCATAGGTTTAAAACTGCTTTACTTGTACGTTTAATATAATTTAGTCTTGCTGCATCCCATTGTATTTTATCTTTGAGTGGTTTAGAAATCAACTTCTTAACTGTAGTGACATCTATCTCTAACTCCTCACATATAGATGTAACTGCTTCAATGTAATTGATGAGACCACTGCTATCTTTAACACGATTCTCAACAAGAGAGGTAAACTTACCCTGAGTCATAAATTTTTCTTCAATTTCTTTCATGAATTTAATCCCTCAGTATAATATCGATAGTCTTTTATCCAATCAATGAGGGTATTGATGTAAGGAACTTTATCATACTTCTCAACTACCTGTGTCTGTCCATCTTCTGCAACAGATATGGTGACAAGTTTATCAACTTCTACCCCAGTCAACTCCCAATACATGTAAGCATATGCTGCCTCTTGCACGAAGTATTTCTCTAGGTATTTTTCTTTCTTTAATGTGCCAGTAGTTTTAAAGTCTATGATACTAAGCTCATTATCAAACTCAGCAATGCAATCAACACGCCCAGCCAGATATAAATTGCGAGAAAAAAGAGGGGTTTCAATAGCATGAATATTAGATATCCTATTAAGAGTCTCACGACTAGCCCCAAAAAGGTACTTGGCAAGACCCTTGCTCTCCTTAATTTTCTCAGATTCATTTCTTAGATAGTATTCTACGATGGAATGATACTTAGTGCCTCGCCATGCAGCAGCACGTCGTATCCTTTCCGCTTCAGTATAACCGATTCGATTCTCCCAGTCAAGTATCCCTTGCTTGGATTGATGACCTACTACAGTTGTCACACTAGGTACCCAAACGTCTTCTAGTTTATAGAAACGTCCATGATTTAGAGTCTTACTTTCTAAGTCCTCTAACTCAAGAGGAGTGCCCACATAATTAAACATTAATTAAATCCCATATTAATTTTACTGATAAGGTATTCCTTAACGAGACCAGACCTAACGATATCATCGATACCAAACTCAGTGCATGTGAATGAAGGCATTGTCTGTATGATTTTAAGGAAGTCTAAGACTCCAGTCTTCTCATTACTCTTTACTAAATCAGATTGTGCGTAGTCTCCTGAGAAAATAATCTTAGTATTCTGACCCACTCTTGTTATTATACTATCTAATTCATGAAAATTCAAGTTACTAAATTCATCCACTATAACAATACAATTATCTAATGTTGTACCACGTAGGAATGATGTAGACCAAAAAGAAATAGTCTCTTGGTTTCTGAGGTTAGCATAGAGTGATTCAAATGCATTATCATCAGGCATTTCAAACATAAACTTCACCATGTTTTTATATGGTATCTGATATAAGTTTGACTTATCCTCATGGTCACCTGGGAGGAAACCAATCTCTCTTGTAGGCACAAGAGACCTAACCATATAAACTTTTTCATATGGTGAGGAGGGTTCTAATACTTGTTGGATTGCTAGGTATAAACTGATAAAAGTTTTACCTGTGCCTGCTGCACCATGTAAGACAAGGTTTTGTCCTTCACCATATGCTTTGAAGACCAACTCCTGATTAGGTGTTAGTGGCTCAATAACTTTAAGATGCTCAAGGTTAATAGGTTTACGTCTCTTCATCTGCTTTACAGAGTAATGGTCGTACTTTCCGTTACCGTTTCCGTTTTTCTTTTTAGCGGGCATAATTTAGGTATAGCGACTCAAGTTCGCTCGTGGATGGTCTGATTGAATTTTCTGCATCACTTCTTTGAATCCATCGGTCTGTTTAGGGTCACCATAGGTAACACCACCAGTGCCTGCAGACCAGTCTTTATCCCAGTCTGGATTCGCTTTCCTCCACTCGTCATACTTTTTCATAGACAGGTTGAGTTCTTGTTTCTCTCCTGTTTTAGTATTTATTACGGGATATGTAGGCATTTCTAAATTCCTCTACTGTGTTTGCCATTTGTCGGTAACCTGTACCAACATAGATTTGTCCTGCTACTACAGATACTGTAGCAATACCCCAGAAAATATAATACCATCTAGATTTAATTTGGTATCTTTTCTTGAGTAGTTTAGTTCCTAATTCAGTCATCGTGGTCGTCCCAAGGATCAGCTAACCCCTCGTTTGCAAAGAATGCTTTGTAAACTCCATAGAATATAAACAACACAACAATAACTGCAATAGAAATTGGTGCTGTAATATTTGGGTCGTAGTTAGCATGTGGTATCATAATATTTTTAGACAGGGTTGTAAGTCATTCCAGTATTCATCGTTGTCATTGCAGTTACAATCTTTATCTTCAGCACACCATCCCATTGCCTTAGCAACGATTGGAAACTGACAGATGAGATGCTCTCTGCATAGATTAGCGATGTCCATGTGTTCTTTCTGCGTGCCATTTGCTGACCGCAATTCGATGTAGTGTAACCAACTACGGACACTACCACTCATGTAAATTCTGGTTGGAGTTGCTAAAGGCAAGACCATTCTAGCACACTCTTTAGCAATTCCCTCGTCTAACATTTCACCGTAGATATGTTGTGCTTGAAAGAAGTGCTCTTCTATCTTAGCATCAAACTTTGCTTTTACCATAGGGTCAATGTCATCGATACTATTCTGTCTATTTTTAGTATCTTGACGACGCAAATCAGGGACAGGAATATCACCTAGCATTCCTGCATCAGCATAGCGTTGAGAAAATTCTTGGAATGTAAAACTTCTGTGTCTTAATACCTGTGCTGCAATAGCACGTGTGGTATTAATCTCAAGTGTCATAAATGCTTGCTCAAATACAGACCAGTGGTTGTGTTTGATGCAATAACTTAAGAGACCTTCAACAGATGGATTATCTTGATTGTTTGGGTTACTTACACGAGCAACATAACCCATAGTTTTTTCTGCGTCAGGTGTCACAGAAATCAAACACACTTTAGTCATGCTTAAATAAAATTCTTGCGATTACATAAAGTCCAACTGCACCAAAGTAAGTTATGGTTGCAATTCCGAAAGTTGGTAGTGTCATATTCCACACCAACATTAATACTAATGGTTTAACAGTGAGGTCAGCAATAATTTTAATTGCTTTCTCTCCCATCTCTTGATTGCGTAGTTTTTCTTCTTCTAATTCAGTAAGTTTCTTCTTGTCTTCTTCCTGTTGTTGTGCCTTCTTACGAGGGTCAAAGAATACGTAATCGTTTGCCATTATTTTTTGCCTTTCTTGGCTTTCTTTTCTGATGGGTCTTGCCATATTTTTGGGTTAATCTTTCCTGCTGCCTGTGTAATCTTCTTTAATCCTTTACCATACTTGTCATAGTAATGGTCAAATATCTCAGATTGTTTGTTACCCATAACGATATCATAATGGGTATGCTCATCAGGTGCAACATATTCTACGAGGTATGCAGTATAAGGAAGCTTAGGGTCTTGTGCTGCCTCGACGAGACAATCACTAGCTAATACTTTCATTATGGTCTGCCTCTATTACCCCATTTGATTGATGGAAATGCTTCTTCCACAACCGCTTTGGTAATACGAAACTTCTTTTGAAGATTCTTATTGATAGCAGAAATAACTATCTCTGCCTCATCAGCATGTAGTCCTTCTAATAGACCGATAAACATAGACTCAATCTTTAGGGCAGGCAGATTGTCTGCTCCACCTTTAAAGTAGTAGTATAGTTTCTTACCCTCTTTTTCGAGAAGAGTGTGCTCTGTGCCCTTAGGTGCTTCGTTAGGTGTATAAGGGACATCACCTGGGGGAATTCTAGACACCAAACTCTCATCATAATTCATTATGAATAGTGACCTTAGAGTCTGTGTGTTATTATCCTGCAGGATTTTTATCTTCTGTGCTTTTGTTTTAGCATTGTGTGCTTTACGAAGCACTTCAGAAATCATTAATTTCATAGTGAAAATCTAACTAAGATTCTTCATCATCTTCTATTGTAGCATCTTCATCCGTAAAGCGCAAGTATAATAACTCAGATGGGTCTGCGTATCCATCTTCTCCTTGCATCTCAGGGTGAATAGTAACAGCAGCATAGTCTGCTTTCTCTTCCCATGTATCAAAAATCCCCTTAAGATTCCAAGATATGATGGCTCCTAAGAGGAATGCTCCGACGGTTAGGAAGAATGCCATGTAAATGAACTGTAATTCTTGCATGGGCTACTCCGTGATGTACTTTTATTTAGTAACCTTTTTCCTCCCAGGTTTTCGCTCGGCATGATATGTCCAAGCGTCATTCAAGATTGAATAAAGATAATCTTTTATCTTTCTTGCTTTGGGTTTAGGGATGTGTCCATATGACTCTTTAAGTTGAGCGTCACCACCCTTGATATAACCTTCCAACTCTAGCACAGCGTTACTAACTTCTGCTGCTACAGTTGACTCGATGAAGGCATTGACTTCTCTTCGTGTCCACTTTTCTGCTTTTAAATAAGGATAC
>VMHT01054140.1_pt1 | contig 28728 bp, 22 predicted proteins | sample 4693611 | NCBI WGS metagenome assembly VMHT01 (sample SAMN12280063, study PRJNA550983) | marine metagenome | isolation source: seawater sampled from same location over 5 years 0.02-0.2 micron viral filtrate | place: USA: collected off the coast of southern California halfway between the port... ... | reverse complement strand
GAAAGGGAGAGTTTGGCATGAAATATGTAATTTTGAAAAATGTATATTCAATCTAACATGAAAACCTACTTTTACTCGTTGACGTTCAGTATCCTTATGTTATTCTTCTGGTCTGCTTGTTCCAAAGATAAAAACACCACTAATAATGATGTTACGGATACAACTGCCCAATCCGTTTCAAATATCAGCAAATCTCCAAGTCTTTTGTTGGGGTCATGGAATTTGACAAAGGACAATGCTTCACAAAACTCAGAAAAAACAGCTATAGATTGCAAAGCCTCAAATATTCATTTTCTTGAAAATAACGCATTTTATTTAAAATACTTAGACAAGCGTATCCGGGGAAAATACGAAATTATTGATTCCAACAGCCTCAATTTACTCAATGGTTCTGAGATCATAGGAACTGCCACTAAAATTGAGGTCATTAAAAATAGGATCAGTTTTACACTAAAAATAAATAATGAATGTAACGACAGTTATACAGGCGAAAAGTATTTTAGGATTCACCAGTTCATCTGGAAAGTACTTAATGACTATTATTTGTGGCAAGAAGAAGTGCCTTCATTAGCCGATGAGATCAAACCCGTAGGCTCCGCCAGATACAGAGAACTCATCAAACCCTATCCTGAACCAGAGGCCTTTTTTGAATCCCTCAAACACGAAGACGACAAATACAGTCTCATCAGATCCAATTATGAAGATATAGAAAACTCCATCAAAGGAATTGATGCCAACAACGGTCTGAAATTCATCCTCTCCACATATGGTTCGGGTGATAGTGTTTTGGGTGTCGTTACCTACATTCTGGAAGAATCCGATGCAGCTACCAAAGACATCAAAAGAGGAGATATCTTTACGGGAGTGGACGGCCAAAATCTCAATGTGAACAATTATAGTGAGTTGCTTTTTGGTGATAATTTGAGTTACACACTGAATATGGCCGATCTTAACAACAATCTGCTCAGCCCAAACGGTAAAAACATCGCCTTGACCAAAACCGAAAAATTCCAAAGTGATCCCATTCAAATCCATAAAATCATAGAAAGTGGAGGTAAAAAAATAGGATACCTGATGTACAACCAATTTGCCTTTGGTTTTGACGATGACCTCAATGAAGTTTTTTCTGATTTCAAAGCAGGACAGATCAATGAACTCATTCTCGATCTGCGCTACAATGGAGGAGGATCGGTTCGTTCGGCTACCAACTTAGCGGGGATGATCACCGGACAATTCAACGGCCAAGTTTTTGTCAAATATTTATCGAATAAAAAACTTATGGCCCTTTTCAACACCGATCCTGAAAGATTCGCCGGTAATCTGGGGGTAAATTTCACCGATAAATTGGGTGATGGTACCGCCATCAATTCATTGAATCTAAACAAAGTCTATGTCCTCACTTCCGGACGCAGTGCCTCCGCCAGTGAACTGGTAATCAATGGTTTATCTCCCTATATCAATGTCATTCAAGTGGGCGACAATACCTATGGGAAAAATGTAGGAGGTCCTGCAGCGTTGTACGATTATATCGATAACAATAGAACCAAAAACCCCGACCACGCCTATGCCATTTATTGTATGACTTTTTACAGTGCAAATAAAAACGATTTTTACGATTATGCAAATGGCCTTGCCCCTCAAGAAGAACTAAAACTTAAAGAGGATATTACCAATATGGGTACATTGGGAGAAAGTTCAGATCCACTTTTGGCCTTGGCGCTAAAGCATATCACCCAAGAGTCTGCCCGATATAAGATCAATAAACCTGTGTTCCCACTGGAAAACATGCTTGATGATCCCCAATTTATCAGAGATCGTTCGATCACCACCCTCGAGAGTTTACCCTTATTACAACCGGATTGAGATCCCTGCCAATACATTTCTGCCTCTCGTAGCATATTGGGGAATGATGACATATTCCGTATCAAAAAGATTATAGACACTCAAGAACAAATTGGCATTGGGTTTTTTTGGTCGATGGTTCAACTGCACAGTAAAAAGGGAGTACGCTTCCAGCAAGGTTGTGCTGTCATTCGCAATACGCTCCCCCGAATATTGACCAATCAAGTTTAAATGTGTTTGATCCGATAATGGAAGATCCATGACCCCATTGATGGCATGCTTAGGAATGCCCCTCAAATCGCCATCGGTGGTCTCCGTAAAAATATAATTCAAACGGGTTTTGACTGAATCAAAAAGTTGAAAATCATAGGCCAACTCTAGCCCACTGTAAGAAATTTCTTTATCGGAATTGGCATACCGACCATAGGGATAGCCTTCTGATGCAGGGCCAAAAATAAGTGTTGGATCTTCTTTGCGATTGAAATAGACAGCTGAAAGTGTGTTTTGATTGGAACGAATCTCGGAACCCAATTCAAAACTTACGTTATTCTCGGGTAATAAATCACTATTTCCGTAGAAAGGATCATACAACTGATAAAGTCCGGGTGCAATAAAGGCTTTACTGTAACTGGTCAAAATCTTCATTTGATGATCGGCATTGAGATCAAAAGAATAAGAAGGGTTCAAACTGTAAATCCATTGCCCTTTATAGGCATTATGGTAATTGTACCGGACTCCCACATTGAGATTCAAGCCGGAAGGATCGAGATAAACCGAATTCAAATAAAGGTCAGATTGGGTAACTTCAGGCTTGTAATCGGCTTTCATGGTAGCTTTTTGATATTGAAAGCCTACTATGGTGTAAAAGTTATTGTTGAAAATATATTTATTAAAAAGGTCAATATTCAAATTATCACTCTCAAATACTGTTGGATAGGAGCTTTGAAACTCCCTTCTGTTCTGTTGAAAACCCGCATTGAGATTTAGGCTCCCACCGTTATAATCGTATTGTGTATTTAATGAAAAACGATCCAGTAGCGTAAAATACTTGAATTCAGCCTGTTCGATTGGGAAACTATTGTCATAATCTGCTTCCACATCATCTCTATTCCAGGCCAGTTTCCATTTTAACTTCGGCGTTAGTTGGCCGGAAAGTCCCGCATTAAAATTGACCTTGTTAAAAGGATCGGGGACCTCCCCCACTACCGCAGTCATCCCGTCACTGTAGCGTTCTGAATAAGCCAGATTGATCCCTATACCGTTTTGTGTACCACTCAGGTGGATCATGTGATTTCCTGCATTGATTCGATCCAAGGATTGATTGGAGACCTGTTCGGTACCCCAAGTTTTTTTGGTCATCAAACGAAAAGAGTCCCCGGCTTTTTTGGTGGTGATATTGATCACCCCCGTTGCGGCAGAACTTCCATACAAACTACTGGCAGCCCCCTTAACGATCTCAATAGATTCTATCATTTCAATACTCAAAGCATTGATATCAAAATCGTTATCGATTCTGGAGGGATCGGATACCCTTAGTCCGTCAATCAAAATTAAAACCTGACGGTTGCGGCCTCCTCTAATGGATATGGTACTGGGGTTATGCCCTGAATATAAATTTTTGCCGATGACATCGATTCCCAGATGAGTCGATAAGAGGATGCCCAATCCCAATCCTGAAAATTTTTGAATTTCCTCTTGTTTGATCTTGACCACAGTTTTTCCGGATTGAGATCGCTTGAGGGCAAATCTGGAATCAGTAACCACTACTTCGTCAAGGTATTTTGTGGATACAGCGATGCTGTCTATGTCTGTGGTTTGGTTCTGTGCAAATATGGCGCAAAACGGTAGTAGTGTACCCAATAGGGCATTGGCTAACTTCATAAAAAAAATTAAAGGGACATAATATCCTTACAGCAAGCTGATTCTTTATCCCCGAAGTATCAGATCACTATGTACGGCAGGTATCCTGGCTCGCGTTTTTTTGAACACCTTCCCGATATTATCAGTGGTATGAAGTTTCCAAAAAACATCCGCAGTGCGGACTCAGCTTACAGTTGCGGGTACAGCGTTGGTTTTTCACCAACTTCCCTTTTCATTTGCGATGCAAAACCGTATCACGGGGTAAACCTACAAAAATTAGCCAAATTAATGATCAACCCCCGACAAAAAAACACTTGATTTTGAAACTAACAAAGAAAAAAGCAATTAGGATCTGACACCAAAAATGGAGGAAAATTCCTACAAATCCATTTTAAACAGCAAACCTGTTTCTTTTTTGCAAAGCATAAAAAGGATAGATCAACAAGGCCCCATAAACCAAATCACCTAAAACTGTATTGAGAAAGAAAGGTAAAGCCAAGGTATAGCATTGAACAAGTCCCTCAACACTGATCGGATAATGTAAGAGCCAAACTCCGAAGTTGCTGACCAAAAAGAATATTGTGGAGGAGAGTAATACGATACTGATATTGATTTTTTTAACATACCTACCCAATAGCGCAATCAATACGAAAGAGCCATAAACAAAGGGTATGGTTGCATGCAATCCTAAAAATAAATCCGAGATAAACAAACTCACAATGGGAATCAAAAACACAACCCAACGGTTGGCAAAACCTTTACTGGACAACAAAGCTATGGCAGCAATGGGAGTAAAGTTGGGAGGATGGGGCAGGAATCTCGACAGAATTGCAAAAAAAATCAGCGAGACTACAAAAACATTCTTATTTATCATACTTCAACAATCATCACTTAAAGATACAGAATAATCTATTATTTGGTGAGATACATTTTTCTACGCGCATACAAATCGTAAAATTCATCTTCCTTGAGGCTGTCAATAAACAAAATACTTTCCCCGGTACTTTTCATTTCTGGCCCTAATTGTTTATTGACGTTAGGGAACTTATTGAAGGAAAATACAGGTTGCTTGATGGCATAGCCTTCGAGTCTGGGCGCAAAAGTAAAGTCCGTAACCTTATTGTGTCCCAACATGACTTTGGTTGCAAAATTCACATAAGGTTCGTTATACGCTTTGGCGATAAACGGAACCGTTCTTGAAGCCCTTGGATTAGCCTCAATCACATAAACCTTGTCGTTTTTAATGGCGTACTGAATGTTGATCAAACCTTTGGTTTTCAGAGCCAGTGCAATTTTGTGGGTGTGATCTTTGATTTGTTGCATGACAAATTCTCCCAAGTTGAATACGGGTAGGGTTGCATTGGAATCTCCCGAGTGGATTCCACAAGGTTCTATATGCTCCATGATACCGATGATGTAAACGTTTTCTCCATCACAAATGGCATCGGCTTCTGCCTCAATGGCCCCGTCCAAATAATGGTCCAGTAAAAGTTTGTTGTTGGGGATCTTTCTGAGCAAGTCCACCACATGGGTTTCCAATTCCTCTTTGTTGATGACGATTTTCATACCCTGACCTCCCAATACATAAGAGGGCCTTACCAAAATAGGGAAGTCCAATTTATCGGCCAAGGCAAGTGCTTGGTCTGCGGTTTCTGCCACCCCAAACTCCGGATAAGGGATATCATTGTCTTTCAGCAAGGTAGAAAAGCTTCCTCGGTCCTCTGCCAAGTCAAGCGATTCAAAGCTGGTTCCAATGATCTTGATTCCATATCTGTCAAGTTTTTCAGCCAATTTAAGTGCCGTTTGTCCCCCTAACTGAACAATGACTCCCTCCGGTTTTTCGTGTTTAATAATGTCGTAAATATGTTCCCAAAAAACAGGTTCGAAATAAAGCTTGTCAGCAATATCAAAATCGGTAGAAACCGTTTCCGGATTACAATTGATCATGATGGTTTCGTAGTCACATTCCGAAGAAGCTAAAACCCCATGAACACAACAGTAGTCAAATTCTATCCCCTGACCTATTCTGTTGGGTCCGGATCCTAAGACAATGATTTTTTTACGATCACTGACTTTACTTTCGTTTTCACTGTAGGGTTCACCATCTTTCAACTGCATTTTTTCTTCGAAGGTGGAATAGTAATAAGGGGTGGAGGCTGAAAATTCCGCAGCACAGGTATCGACTAACTTATAGACCCTCTCAATGCCCATATCGGCCCTTTTCTTATTGACCTCACTTTCAAGACAATCCAGCATATGAGCAATTTGACGATCGGCAAAGCCTTTTTGCTTGGCCTCCAAAAGCAATGATTTGTCAAGGTTGTCGATATTAAACTTGGAAATTTCTTTTTCCAATTCGTAGAGTTCTTGATATTGTTTTAAGAACCACATATCAATTTTGGTAATTTCGTGTATTCTGCTGAGTGGAATACCCATCTGAATGGCATCGTAAATTACAAAAACCCGATCCCAACTGGCATGGGTCAATTTCTCAATAACTTGGTCATACTCGGTGTAGCCTTTACCATCGGCTCCCAAACCATTTCGCTTGATCTCCAACGACTGGGTGGCTTTGTGCAATGCTTCTTGGAAGGATCTTCCAATACCCATTACCTCCCCAACTGACTTCATCTGTAATCCAAGTTTACGATCAGAACCTTCAAACTTATCAAAGTTCCAACGTGGAATTTTTACAATCACATAATCTAAAGTGGGTTCAAAAAGCGCAGAGGTTGATTGGGTAATTTGATTTTCTAATTCATCCAAAGAGTAACCCATGGCAAGTTTTGCCGCAACTTTTGCAATGGGGTATCCTGTGGCTTTTGAAGCCAATGCCGAAGAACGAGAGACTCTAGGGTTAATTTCAATGGCAATGATATCCTCTTTTTCATCGGGACTTACAGCAAACTGAACGTTACAACCTCCCGCAAAATCCCCAATGCTTCTCATCATTTTGATGGCCATGTCTCGCATGCGCTGAAAGGCGGTATCTGAGAGGGTCATCGCCGGAGCTACCGTTATAGAATCTCCGGTATGAATTCCCATGGGATCCATATTTTCAATGGTACATATAATGACAACATTGTCATTTTTGTCCCTCAAGAGTTCCAACTCGTATTCTTTCCATCCCAAAAGGGCTTTATCGATCAGCACTTCATGAATGGGTGAGGCCTCTAACCCTCTGGTCAATAACTCTTCAAATTCATCCGCATTATGAACAAAAGATGCACCCGTTCCTCCTAAAGTAAAAGAAGGACGTATTACCAATGGAAAACCAAATTTTTGAGCAATTTCTTTTCCTTTAAGGAAAGAGGTGGCTGTTTCGGCAGGGGCTACAGGTATTTCTATGGTTTTGAGTAGTTTTTTAAATCGATCTCTGTCCTCAGTAATATTGATCGCTTCGATGTCAACCCCTATGATTTCAACATCAAAATCTTCCCATATTCCTTTATCATCTGCTTCGATACAAAGGTTAAGTGCAGTTTGACCTCCCATTGTAGGGAGTACAGCATCCACCTTGTGAATTTTCAGTACTTCGATAATGGATTTTGTTGTTAACGGTTTTAGATAAACATGATCGGCCATGGAGGGGTCTGTCATGATCGTTGCGGGGTTAGAATTGATGAGAATGGTTTCAATTCCGTCTTCTCTTATGGATCGCAATGCTTGGGTTCCTGAATAGTCAAATTCACATGCTTGCCCAATAATAATGGGGCCTGAACCAATAATTAAAATGCTCTTTATCTCGGATCTCTTCGGCATAAATAATAGTTTGTAAAATTTTTTTAATATAAAAAAAAAGGTGTTATTCAAAATAGAATAACACCCTTAAATATTGTTTTTTTATTATCATTTTTTGTGGCGAGGCTCAGAGGATACAGAAACTTTCTTTCTACCTTTAGCCCTTCTGTTGGCTAAAACTTTTCTGCCGTTGGCAGTAGCCATTCGCTCACGGAAACCGTGCTTGTTTTTTCTTTTTCTTTTGGAAGGTTGAAAGGTCCTTTTCATTTTAAAATACGTTATCTTAAAGCCGGGCAAATATACAACATCTTTTTTCTTATACAAATGGTTTTAAACGTATTCTTATTAACTTCGAACCCAAAATAAATCTTATGTTTCCTAAAATAATTAAACTCATTTTGGCCATAGCCTTCCTTTTGTATGGGAGTTACGAATTTTATGAAAGTTATGTTGGCAATGGTATTTTCTTGACGATCATGTCAGGGATGATGATATTGCTATATTTTAAAAATGAAATGATTTTCTTGGCTTTTCTGAGATTGAGAAAACAAGACTTTCAAGGTACAGAAAGATGGCTCAATAAAATAAAGAACCCAGAGCGTTCTTTGGTAATAAAGCAACAAGGCTATTTTTATTACCTGCATGGCATCATACAATCTCAAAACAATCTTACTATAGCCGAAAAACACTTTAAAAAAGCCATTCAACTGGGACTCTCCATGACACACGATTTGGCCATGGCAAAAATGAGCTTGGCGGGGATCATGATGCAAAAAAGAAGAAAAAGAGAAGCTACTGCACTTTTGGCCGAGGCCAAAAAGTTAGACAAACACGGTATGTTGACAGATCAAATCAAAATGATGCAACAACAGATGAAACGCATCTAGTAGTGTCCTTTTTCGGGAATGGCAATCTCGTAGTACTTTCTTGACCTGTTGTTTAGATGATTCTGCAACAACCAAGGGTTGTGGATCTTTAATATTTTGTAATTTACCCCCATTTTCTGGGCAAAAGTAGTGAGGTTTGAAATGGCTGTGTCCAAGCCATGATAACGAACCGGGACAGAATAATACAGGTCGCTCTCGTCAAAAACATAGCCATACTTTGAAGGATTTTCAATGATTTCTTTTACCGCAAGAACCCTAAATACATATCGACTGGTTTCTTGACCCAAACGTAAATCAAAGTAGTTTTCCACCTTTTGGGTATTCAAATTTCTCTCTATACCTGACATGCCTCTATTGAAGGAAGCAGCGGCTAAGGTCCACGATCCAAACTTATCTTTTGCCTTTTTTAGGTATTTGGCAGCCATTCGGGTGGAGAATACCAAGTGGTATCGCTCATCTACATTACTATTAACCTCTAGTCCATAATCCCTGCCGGTAGTTCTCATGATTTGCCAAAATCCCTTGGCACCTGCAGGGGAAATAACATTTTCCAGTCCGCTTTCGATGACCGATAAATATTTCAGGTCGGTTGGAACACCTTCTTCTTTCAAAATTTTTTCAATGGAAGGAAAATACTTATTGGCACGTTTAAGTAACAACATCATGTTGGATTGCCAATAGGTATTCACCAGCAGTTCCCTGTCCAACCGTTCCCTTAGGTCTGGGGAATTTAGCTGAACTTTTTCTCCGGCAAAACTCAAAGTATCGGGCAATTCAAGGGCGTAAACTTTATAAGTGGGCTCTTCTCCATAACTTTTCAAAGCAGTAAAACCATCCATTGTAAATACAAATCCTGTAACCAGAATTAAAACAATAGAGGTAAAACCACCCCAAAGTAGGAGTATCATTTTGTTTTTCATGGTGTTAAATTATTTTAAATATGTCGAATCCACCAAATTTTAGTTCATAATTTTAGGAAGATTTTTGTTAAACCAATCACTTTTGGTAAGTATAATGGCATGATCCCCGTCTATTTTTATAAATGGATCTTGAATATTTTTGACAGGGAAAATAGAGTCCTGTTCACCGTGAATATGAATGATATTTTTGTGGGGGGTATTGCGATTCCATTTTACCAATCGATCGATCGCCCAACTGAGATATTCAGGATCTCTTTCAGAAAGATACCGCTTGTGATGGTCAAGACGGCGTTGAATTCCTTTACCCAAAACAAATAGTGCAAAACTTTCAATGTTTTTGATCCATTTTGTTGGAAGTAATCGGTGGGCATTGGTCACTTGTGCTAATTTCATATGATTGGGCAATTCCTGATTGGATTTTATACTTGAAATAATAATGATTTTTTTGCAGTCCATGTGCCTTGCCATTTCCTGAACCAAGACACCTCCAAAAGAGACACCTATTAAAATTGGATTTTGATGTTTGACCCTCTGACACATACGCATGGCGTAATGTTCTAGCGACTCATTTTTTTGAGGAGGAATCCACGAAAGAAAATTGATATCAAAGTGCTCCGGCAATGAAAGAAACTCAAATATTCTTGGATTAGCACCCATTCCTGGCATAAGAAATACTGATTCTATCATTATCTTTTACTATTTATTATTGTCAATTACTCAAAAAATATTTAATTTTGCGTTCCCCTCTTCAGTTAATAGACCAATTTTTTATTATTTATTAATTAAACCAAATTAGTAAGCTTCGTAATGTATACAGTTGAATTACAAAACAATGAATTCCTGAGACAGTTCGAAACCTTTGTCAATGGCTCTCTGGCAAGAATTGAATACGCTGAGCAAGAGAGAAAAATTTTCCTCACCAAACTCGTTATTCCAGGAGACATTAATGATAATGAATTTGAGGAGAATTTCATCAAAAGTGTTTTAGAATTTATTTCAGAAAAAAACTTAAGAGTGGTACCCACTTCGCCAAAAATTGCGGGGTTTGTGAGACGAAATAAGTCATACAAATCTCTGTTACCAGTGGGAATTAAACTTTAACTGTTTTTTCAAACCTGACAAATCCCTCCTGATCTATTGATTGGAGGGATACCCTGTGTATCCTATTGGCCAATTTCGGATTCCAAGGGGTTCTGACTTTTACGTAATTTTCACTGAAACCGGTTATATAACCTCTTTTATTTTCATTTTCGAAAAGAACATCCACTGTTTTCCCCAATTGGCATTCATAGAATGCACGTCTTTTTTTGGCGGACAAACCTCTCAATATTTTGCTCCTCTTGTTTCGAATGGCCAATGGAACCACCTCCGGTAATGAGATTGCTTCAGTATTAGGCCTTTCAGAATAGGAAAAAACATGTAGATAAGAAATATCCAAATCAGCCAAAAAGGTGTAGGTATCCAAAAATGCGGATTCGGTTTCACCTGGAAAACCAACAATCACATCCCCGCCGACACAAGCGTGGGGCATCAAACTTTTAATCTTCGACAATCGATCACGGTACAAGTCACTCAAATACCTTCTTTTCATTTTTTTCAAAATTTCATCGTTTCCACTTTGTAGGGGAATATGAAAATGAGGAACAAAAGCTCTACTGCGAGCCACAAAATCGATGATCCTATCAGTCAATAAGTTAGGTTCTATTGAGGAAATTCTAATCCTCTTCAGAGCTTCAATATCGTCAAGCGCAGTAATCAAGTCCAAAAATGTATGCTCGTGTTTTTTGTTACCAAACTCCCCTTTTCCATAATCTCCAATGTTTACACCCGTCAGTACGATCTCCTTAATTCCGCTCTGGGTAATTTCCAATGCTTGCTTAATGATATTTTCCAAAGAATCACTTCTCGAAATTCCTCTTGCTCCGGGAATGGTACAATAAGTGCATTTATAATCACATCCATCCTGAACTTTCAGAAAAGCACGGGTACGATCATCCAGAGAATAAGAGCTTTCATAATGATTGGCTTCGAAAATTTCACATGAGTGGATAGCTGCCAAGGGTTTTTTGGTTAAATCTCCCAGATAGTCGATCAGTTTAAACTTTTCTGTAGCCCCCAATACCAAATCAACTCCATCAATTTCTGCCAGTGCCTCGGGTTGCAATTGGGCATAGCAACCAATAGCCGCTACAAATGCAGCGGGATTCTGTTTGAGTGCTTTTTTCACCAAACCTTTAAATTTTCTATCTGCATTTTCTGTTACAGAACAGGTATTGATAATATAGACCTCAGCGGGAGTATCAAAATCTACATGCTCATAACGTTCAGAATCAAAATCACGAGAAATGGTTGCCGTCTCAGAAAAATTCAACTTACATCCCAAAGTGTAAAAAGCCACTCTGGGTTTAGAAATTTTTTGCGCCATTTCCTCAGCATATCCCATCGTCAAATTGGATTAAAAAGTTGTATTTTGCTGCAAATATACAATCTTTAGACTTGTTATTTCTACAGCACCATATCACAGCATTGAACCGAATAAGTGTCTTTATTCTCTTGTTTTGTTTTATCTCATGTTCAGTAAAACCGAAGCAGGATCGCTCGCATTTGATCTTTCGATACAATGAGTATGGAAGCATTACTTCATTAGACCCTGCTTTTTCAAGAAATTTACCCAATATTTGGGCCACCACTCATTTATTCAACGGGTTGGTTCAACTCAATGACGATCTGGAGGTTATTCCGGATTTAGCAGATCAATGGACCATATCATCCGATGGTTTGGTTTACGAATTCCGGATCAGAAACGATGTGTACTTTCATCAGCACCCTGCTTTTGGAGACACGAATACTAGAAAAGTGACTGCATCAGATTTTGTTTATAGCCTAAAAAGGCTTTTAGATCCAAAACTAGCTTCACCGGGGGGGTGGGCATTGCAAAATGTAAAACATATCGAAGCAAAAAACGACCAACTATTGGCTATCACACTCAAACAGCCTTTCCCCCCATTTTTAGGGTTACTCAGTATGCGCTATTGCTCAGTCATTCCCAAAGAAATAGTCACTATGGCAATAGAGGATTTCAGAAAAAATCCTATAGGTACAGGCCCCTTTGCTTTTAAAAATTGGGAGGAGGATGTAAAATTAGTTTTGAGAAAAAATCCACTTTATTTCGAACGCGATGATTTAGGCAACCCCCTGCCCTATCTGGAGTCAATCGCCATTACTTTTGTACCCGACAAACAAAGTGAATTCATGCTTTTCTTACAGGGAAAATTAGACCTGCTGAATACATTGGACAACTCCTACAAGGATGAATTACTAACCCAACAGGGAAAGCTACCTAAGAAGTATAAAGGAAAGTTTAACCTCCAAAAGGGGCCTTATCTCAACACAGAATACTTAGGTTTTTATTTGGACAACCCTTCACCTGTCATACAATCTCCACTAATCAGAGAAGCCATTAACATTGGTTTTGATCGTAAAAAAATGATGATTTTTTTGAGGAATAATATTGGTTTTATGGGGGACAAAGGCTTTATTCCCAAAGGTATTCCTGGTCATACCAAAAATCAAGTTACTAAATATCAACCCCGGCGTGCAGCAGCATTGGTCAAGACCTTTGAAAAACAAACGGGACTAAAAGCTGAAATCAGTTTGGCCACAGACGCCAACTATATCGACCTGTGTGAATATATTCAAAGAGAATTACAAAAAATAGGCATTTCGATCAAAGTAGATGTCATGCCTCCGGCGACACTAAAGCAAGCGCGTTCCCAAGGAAAACTTGAAATGTTTCGATCCAACTGGATCGCAGATTATCCCGACGCCGAAAACTACCTGTCACTTTTCTATTCCAAAAATTTTAGCCCTACAGGACCCAATTACACCCATTTTTATAGTCCTACTTTTGATTCTTACTATGAAAAGAGTTTTGAGATCAACGATGCTCATCAACGAAGTAAGCTCTATCAAACCATGGATTCACTGGCCATGAGCAGAAATCCTCTGATCCCGCTTTACTACGATCAAGTCGTTCGATTTACCCAAAAAGAAGTGGAAGGACTTACCCTCAACCCTATCAATGTTCTTAAACTAAAAAAAGTTCGGAAAACAAAAAAACCGCTATGAGAATAAAGGTTTTCGATGGATCCTCGAGCATAGAGGACTATTTTTTAAATTTTGAATACTTGTTTTTAAACTTGTCAATTCGTCCGGCAGTATCGACCAACTTGGACTTACCGGTATAATAGGGATGAGAAGTTCGGGAAATTTCCAACTTTACCAATGGATACTCTACACCATCGTGTTCAATGGTCTCTTTTGTTTCAACGGTTGACTTGGTGATAAAGATGTCCTCGTTAGACATATCTTTGAATGCTACAAGTCTGTAATTTTCCGGATGAATTCCCGTTTTCATAATTATTTCCTTATTAAAATTCTGCAAATTTAATCTTTTTAAATAAATTTACAAAAGCAGAACTACCAAAAAAACAAATCTTCCTAAAAAACCACTTACCCATGGAAAATCAAAAAGTCACAACCGCAAAAACAGCCCTTAATTATGGCCTCCTCTTGGGGGGGATCAATGTTGTCTATGGCCTCATGCTGTATTTCTTGGATATGCATTATCAAAATGAGACCACCACGAGCCTAATCGGTTACGCTTTTTTAATTGGTGTTATCCTTTGGGGAATAATGCAATTCAAAAAAACCAACAATGGTTATTTAAAACTATCTGAGGCCCTAAAAACAGGAGTGGGTACTGCCCTTATATCGGGTATAGTGATTGCCATTTATGTCGTTATCATGTCTCAATACCTCGATCCCGATTTTTTAGATAAAACCATCGAATATCAAAAACAAAAGATGTTGCAAGAAAATCCGGAGATCTCTGTGGAAAACGTGAACAAAATCTTTGACATGCAAAAAGAATTCTCTGGGCCTTTTATCACCTCCGGATTTATCATCATCTTTAACTTATTTTTTGGTTTCAACATTTCATTGGTTGTTGGACTGATCCTTAAAAAATCTCAGCCTGAATAGCACAAATTTCCTATTTTTGCGGTGTAACCTCCTTCTATGTACATTTCCATCGTTATTCCGCTGCTGAACGAAAGTGAGTCAATATTGCCACTTCACAAGTGGATCATCCAGTCACTTGAAAAGGGAAAAAACAGCTACGAAATCATATTTATAGATGATGGAAGTTCTGACCCCTCATGGAAGATGATCATAGATTTATCTCAAAAGTATACAAATACACATGGCATTCAGTTTTCAAAAAACTATGGAAAATCTCAAGCTTTGCATGCGGGTTTCGAAAAAGCCCAAGGGGAATTTGTAGTGACCATGGATGCGGATTTACAGGATTCACCCGAAGAAATTCTTTCCATGATCGCCCAATTAAAAGAGAAAGAACTCGACCTGATCTCCGGTTGGAAGAAAAAACGTTACGATTCCATACTTTTCAAAAACATACCCTCCAAGCTCTTCAATTGGGCGGCAAGGAGGCTGTCCGGCATCAAACTTCACGATTTCAATTGCGGTCTTAAAGTATACAAAAGGGAAGTGATCAAAAGCATCCAAGTTTTTGGAGAAATGCACCGCTACATACCCGTAATTGCTGCCCACGAAGGATTCGACAAAATTGACGAGAAAGTGGTACAACATCAAGCCAGAAAATTCGGTAAAACCAAGTTCGGTGCCGATCGATTTCTCAACGGGTTTTTGGATTTGGTTACCCTATGGTTTATCAATGGCTTTGGGAAAAGGCCCATGCATTTCTTTGGATTTTGGGGGACTTTAATGCTTTTGGTGGGATTTGGTTTTACCATTTACTTGGGCATTGACAAGCTCTATTTCAACACCCAAAGCAGGTTGATCACCCAAAGACCTGAATTCTATATCGCTTTGACCACCATGATTTTGGGTGCCCAGTCTTTTATCGCCGGTTTTTTGGGCGAAATCTTAATCCGACACAACAAGAATATTAAAAGGTATAACATCACCAATACGACCTATGAATAATGCACTAAGCGCCAGAATTGAAGAATGGTCAAATCCTCCCTTCAATAAAGAAACAGTTGCTCAACTAGAATTGCTGAAACAAGATCCCGAGCAACTTGAAGACGCTTTTTATAAAGATTTAGAGTTCGGTACCGGAGGCATGCGGGGTATCATGGGTATTGGTACTAATCGAATCAATGCTTACACACTGGGAAAAAGCACCCAAGGAGTTTGTGATTACCTCAAAAGAGTCTTTAAGGAGCAAACCATCAAGGTAGTTATTGCATATGACTGCAGAAACAACAGTAAAAGTTTGGCATTAAAGGTGGCAGAGGTTTTTTCGGCCAATGACATTAAGGTCTTTATCTTCTCAGGTTTGAGAACCACGCCGGAGCTTTCTTTTGCCGTGAAGTACTTAGAGACCCACTGTGGGATTGTATTGACCGCATCCCACAACCCTCCAGAGTACAACGGGTATAAAGTTTACTGGAAAGACGGTGGGCAAATTGTACCCCCACAAGACAAACAGATCATTCAACAAATCAATCTAACCCAGTTTTCGGATATAAAATTTAAGGCTAAAGAAGAATTGATTGATTGGATTGATCAAGAAATAGACCAAGCCTTCTTTGACAAATCGGTACAATTGGGTCGGTTTGAATTGAGCGGAAGAGAAAATTTTAAAGTTGTTTTCACCCCTTTGCATGGAACCTCCATCACTGCTGTTCCTCAAGTACTGGCACAAGCCGGTTATACTGATGTTCATTTGGTTGAAGCACAGTCCACTCCCAATGGGAACTTCCCTACTGTAAAATCTCCCAACCCCGAGGAACCTGAGGCCTTAAAAATGGCCTTGGATCAGGCAAAAGCCATGGGGGCTGACATGGTCGTTGGTACAGACCCAGACAGTGATCGATTGGGGATTGCCGTCAGAGATCAGAACAACGATTTCCGCCTGCTTAACGGAAACCAGACCATGGTGGTAATGACGTATTTTCTTCTCGAACAATGGAAAAAAAACAACCATCTGGATGGTAATCAATTTGTGGCTACGACCATCGTTTCTACCCCAATGATACAAAAAATGGTCCAAGCTTATGGGGTTCAATACAAGGAAACCCTTACCGGATTCAAGTGGATCGGTAAATTGATCAAAGATTTCCCCGCTCTCGATTTTATTGGAGGTGGAGAAGAAAGTTTTGGATATCTCGTAGGGGATGCCATACGTGACAAAGATGCCGTTACGGCTACACTACTGGCCTGCGAAGTGGGTGCTTTTGCTAAAAACAACAACCTAAGTTTTTATGAAATCCTGGTTGAATGTTACAGAAAGTTCGGTGCTTACAAGGAAAAACTCATCTCTTTCACGCAAAAAGGAAAAGAAGGTGCAGACAAAATCAAGGCCATGATGATAGGGTATAGAAATAACCCTCCCAAAGAAATTGGCGGAATCAAGGTTGTTCTATCAGAAGACTACCTCAAAAGCAAACGGATTTTCCTTTTGGAAAATCGGTCGGAAAAAATCGATTTACCGGTGGCAGATGTTTTAATATTTTCATTGGAAGATCATTCGAAGATTGCCATAAGACCCAGCGGAACCGAACCCAAAATCAAATTCTACTTTAGCGTAAACCAAACCCTAAAAGAAAATGAGGGGTGGGAAACCGTGGAGCGTCAATTGGATATAAAGATCGAGACCATTGTCAAAGGAATTGGATTGTAAATGAATTATTTTTTCAAAATACTTCGGTTTGGGTTACCCTACAAAAGATTTGCCTTTTTGAACATATTTTTCAATATTCTCTATGCGATTTTCAGTGCACTGGCCTATGTAGCCATGATTCCTATGATGCAAATTCTTTTTGGAACCACCCCCAAAACAGACGTAACTCCTAACTATGAAGGAATTGGACAAATCAAAAATTACCTCGAAGGATTTTTCAATTACAAGATCTCCCAATATATGGAACAGGACAGAGGGAGTGCATTGCTATTTGTGATCGGGATGATTATCAGCCTGTTTTTTCTGAAAAATATTTTTAATTACTTGGCCATGTTTTTCATCACTTTCCTAAGAAATGGAGTCTTAAGGGATTTGCGGAATGAATTGTACCAAAAGACCACTACCTTGCCCTTGTATTTTTTCTCAGAGAAGAAAAAAGGGGATCTTATGGCCCGGATCTCCTCTGACGTTTTGGAACTTCAACATTCTTTTTTGTCCATCTTAGAGTTGATCATCAGAGATCCGCTAACCATTATTTTTTCCTTGATCGTCATGTTCAGTTTTAGTGTAAAACTCACCTTTTTTGTCCTGATATTCATTCCAATATCCGGAGGTATCATCTCCCAGATCGGTAAGTCATTGAAACGCAAATCGGATCGTGTCCAAAAAGAACAGGGAGAATTTTTGTCTCTTTTGGAGGAAACCTTAGGAGGAATTAAAATCATTAAAGCCTTTAATGCAGAAAATGCTTTTGTCAAAAAATTCAAACACTCCACCACCCGTTTTTTTGATTTTTCGAATAGACTTTTAAACCGACAAAACCTCGCCTCCCCGGTCAGTGAGTTTTTGGGAATCGTGGTCATTAGCGCATTGTTATGGTATGGTGGAAAAATGGTATTGATTGATCAAACCTTGAACGGTGCAATATTTTTATCCTATTTGGGTTTGGCTTATAATATTTTGACCCCGGCAAAAGGCATTAGTAAAGCTTATTATAACATCAAAAAAGGGGATGCTGCTGCCATGCGAGTAGTCGAAATTATCGAGGCCAAAGATGAGATGGAGGACGTTCCCAATGCTCTTGAAATTAAATCGCTGAAAAGAAAAATTAAATTTGATAATGTCTCCTTTTCCTATGAGCAAACCCCGGTATTGGAAAATTTTTCTCTCGAAATCAAAAAAGGACAAACCGTGGCTCTTATCGGGCCTTCGGGAAGTGGAAAAACCACCTTGGCCAATTTACTCAATCGGTTTTATGATATTGATAAAGGCAGCTTGACTTTAGACGGAATACCGATAGATGTAGTAAAGAAAAAATCTCTGTATGAGCTTACCGGAATGGTTACCCAAGACTCTATCTTGTTCAATGATAGCGTTAGGAATAATATTGCATTAGGAAATCCAAATGCCACACTTGAACAAATTAAGGAGGCCGCCAAAATTGCAAATGCCACTGAGTTTATAGAAAAACTGGAACAAGGCTATGACAGCATCATCGGTGAAGGAGGCAATAAGCTATCGGGGGGGCAAAAACAAAGATTGTCCATCGCCCGAGCCATCCTAAAAGATCCGGATGTTTTAATATTGGATGAGGCAACTTCTGCACTGGATACCGGCTCAGAAAAAATGGTACAGGAGGCATTGGAAAACCTGATGAAAAACAGAACCTCACTGGTGATTGCCCACCGACTTTCAACCATCCAAAATGCAGATCTTATTGTAGTGCTCAACCAAGGTAAAATTATTGAAACCGGAACGCACAAAGAACTCATAGCCCAAAAATCAGCCTACAAAAAACTGGTTGAATTACAAACTTTATAGGGTCAGATTAAACTTTTTTTAATTTAAATCGTCAAAGTGTAGAAAAACTTTGGATAAGCAAAATCAATTTATTAAAGCGTTGTCGTCACCTGAAACTCAGGAGATTGCTTTTAAAAAATTACTTGCTGATTATAAAGAAAGGCTTTACTTGCATATTAGAAAAATTGTGATCGATCATGAGGATGCCGACGATGTTTTGCAAAACACCTTTATCAAAGTTTTTGAAAACGTAAGTAAATTCAAAGGTAATAGCAATATATACACTTGGATGTACAAAATAGCTACCCATGAATCATTGAATTTATTGGGTAAGAAATCGAGACAGTTGGGCATATCGAATGAAGAATGGATTGAAAAACAAGCTGCTAAACTCGAATCGGATGTTTATTTTGAGGGAGATGCAATTCAATTGAAATTACAAAAAGCAATATCTTCACTACCCGAAAAACAACGTCTGGTTTTCAATATGAGGTATTTTGAAGAAATGAAATATGAAAAAATGTCTGAAATTTTAGAGACATCGGTAGGAGGTTTAAAAGCTTCTTATCACCATGCCGTAAAAAAAATTAAACATAAAATCAATGAACCCTCATTGAGGGATTTAAACAACCAAGATAAATTTCTCAAAAAAAGAGAATGATTAAATATCAGACAGTTAACGTAGATTTAAACAGATGAATAGAATAGATAAAAAGTCCCCTTTTAAGGTGCCAGATGGCTATTTTAATCATTTTGAACAAAAAATAGCTCGACAAATTGACTCCATCAACCCCAACAATGGCTATCAAACACCCATTGATTATTTACAAAAGGTTGAAAATAAAATACTTGATCGTATTGATTACCACAAGCTAAAAACAGGCTCCTTGAGTGATTATGTTTGGAAAGCCATGGCTGTAGCCTGCGTGTTGGCCCTCTTTTTTTTTATAAATGAAAAAACTGCCGCTGATCAAAACGAACTGGCAGAATTTTTTATCGAAGATTATTTGACCACTAATACCACCTACGAGATCGCTGAACATTATGACTATTCCTATGAAATTGGAAATTTTATTGAAAATTATGAATCCATTGCCTTAGATGATGCTATGGAAATTAGATTATACGGGGAAACTCCGACGAATTTAAACTTGTTTGATGATGAATAAACTATTGATAGTTGTGATGGTGCTGCTTTTAAACAGCAGCTTCGGACAAAAAAGAAAAATGAGTTTTGAAAGACTCAAGGCACTCAAGATGAGCTATATTACAGAAAAAATTGGTTTGACCGAAGCGGAAGAATCTGTCTTTTGGGAAATCTATGATCAATATGAAAAGAAGATGTTTATTGATTGCAGAAAGAAGATCAAAAACCTGAGAAAGAGTTATATGAAGTCTCAAGACAGTATCAGTAACGACGAGGCTTTAGAAGTGATTCAAAAAATTAATGAGTTGGAACAAATTGCCCTGCAACTCAAAGAAGAGCGAGACAAATCCCTGCTCGAAAAATTTTCAGCCAACCTGATACTGAAAATGCATCATGCAGAATACCATTTCAACCGAGATATGGTTTATAAAATGAAAAAAAAGGATGATTCAAAAGAGTAATAAATCGGGTTAGTTTTGTACCCATTATGAAATTACACCGCAACATTGCCTTGGGTATTGTCTCTGGATTGGAGAACACACTTATCGAGAAACGCCCGGCGGCCGATGTCATCAAAAAACTACTCAAAAGCAACCCCTGTTGGGGGTCTAGAGACCGACGAACCATTGCTCAAGCTTTTTACGATATCATTCGTCAAAAAAGATTATTTCATGCCCTTACCGGATCAGAAGGTGAGGAACTCAATCTTTGGCACCTTATTGGGTGTTGGATGGTGCTCAATGACTTCCCACTCCCTGAATGGATCGAATTCAACAACATCAATGCAGAGAAAATCAGGGCCGAAGCTCCGGTTTTGGTTCAAAAAAGACAATACAAACACTCTATTCCTGATTGGTTAGATCAAATGGGTGTGGAAGCTTTTGGAGAAGCCACTTGGGAAAAAGAAATCGCAGCACTCAATACCCCTGCAAATTTGATCATCAGGGTCAATAACCATAGAATTGCCGTCCCAAAACTAAAAGAAAGACTGAAAAAAAAATACAATATCATCACTCGTCTTGTTCCTAACTATCCCCATGCCTTAGTTTTTGATAAAAAACAATCGCTTTTAAATATAAAAGAGTACCGAGAGGGATGGTTCGAGGTTCAAGACGCCAATTCACAGAAAATTAGCCCATGGTTAAACCCTAAACCTGGAAAATATTACATTGATGCATGCGCCGGTGCTGGAGGAAAAAGTTTACACCTGGCAGACCTAACCAAGGATTCTGGCCAGATCATGGCCTTGGATATTTATCCTGCCAAACTGGATGAACTGCAAAAAAGATGCTACAGAAACAATATCCAATCCGTGCAGACCAAAAATGTTGTCGATAAGAGAGTTTTAAAGACAATAGAGATAGATGCCGACGGCGTTTTGATTGATGCCCCTTGCAGTGGTTTAGGAGTTCTCAAAAGAAATCCCGATACTAAATGGAGTATGACTCCTGAGCGTTTTACGGATATATTGAAAACGCAACAGAGAATACTTAAAACCTATGCGCCTATGGTTAAAAAAGGAGGAAATCTCGTTTATGCTACTTGTTCTGTTTTACCAGTAGAGAACAAACTTCAAATTGAAAATTTCTTAAATAGCAAGCCGGGATCCCAATTTGAATTGAAAAAAGAACACACCTATTTTTCTCATTTAACCGGTTTTGACGGTTTTTACTGCGCACAATTGATCAAAAAATGTGAATAAAATGCTGAAAAGTTGTTGACTGCAGCTCCGATTTGGTAAGGTCAAAATCATTGGAAAAAATTATTTTTGAACAACAAAAATCTATTGATGATCTACTTTTTTGGTAATCCAGCACAAAGTCTTTACGCAGTTCAAACCTCAAAAAACTTTGACCCTTCAATCCAAGAAAAATTAGTTTGGCTTTTCGGCAACCAAAAATTAGTCAATAAAAAAGCCATTGAAGGCAGCTTTCTTGGCCCCCGTGCTACCATGATCTCCCCTTGGAGCACCAATGCAGTCGAAATTACCCAAAACATGGATATTGAAGGTATTTCCAGAATAGAAATGTTTGTTGTAAAAAATCCGGATGAAGAATTTGATCCCATGCTTAACGAAGTCTATAGTGGTTTAGATCAATCCATATTTGACATTGACATTACCCCCGAACCGTTGACGAATATCACCAATATTGAAACCTATAATCAAAAAGAGGGATTGGCATTAAACAAAGAGGAAATAGCCTACTTGAAGGGTTTATCCAACAGTTTGGGGCGATCCTTAACCGATTCGGAGGTCTTCGGTTTTTCTCAGGTCAATTCGGAGCATTGTCGTCATAAAATTTTCAATGGGCGTTTTGTGATTGACGGAATTGAACAGAAAGAAAGTCTGTTTCAGATGATCAAAAAAACTTCCAAAACAAACCCAAACAGTATTGTATCAGCATACAAAGATAATGTAGCTTTCGTATCCGGTCCTGAAATAGAGCAGTTTGCTCCAAAAGATGGGTCTGTTCCAAGTGCATACGAAACCAACACCATCAAGAGTGTGATCTCACTTAAAGCCGAAACCCACAATTTTCCCACGACAGTCGAACCTTTTAACGGAGCTGCTACAGGCTCCGGTGGGGAAATCCGCGACCGCCTTGCAGGAGGTCAGGGCTCACTCCCATTGGCGGGGACAGCCGTTTACATGACCCCCTACTCTAGGGTTACAACAGACAGGAAATGGGAAGAGGGTTTTCCCAAAAGAAAATGGTTGTATCAAACCCCATTGGATTTGTTGATCAAGGCTTCAAATGGTGCCTCTGATTTTGGTAACAAATTTGGGCAACCCCTAATTTCGGGTTCTGTTTTCACCTTTGAACATCAAGAAAAAGATCAGCGTTTGGGCTATGACAAGGTCATCATGCTGGCGGGTGGAGTCGGCTATGGTATAAAAGATCAAGCCCAAAAAAAAATACCTGTGAAAGGTGATATCATCGTGATATTGGGAGGTGATAATTACAGAATCGGTATGGGAGGAGCCGCAGTTTCTTCTGCCAATACAGGTGCTTTCAGCAATGAAATTGAACTCAACGCTGTACAACGATCCAACCCTGAAATGCAAAAAAGAGTGGCCAATGCCATAAGGGCTTTGGTGGAAAGTACCAATAATCCGATCATTTCCATTCATGATCATGGTGCCGGGGGCCATTTGAATTGTCTTTCAGAGTTGGTGGAAGACACAGGAGGTGAAATACACATCAGTCAACTTCCGCTGGGTGATCCAACCCTTTCCGCCAAAGAGATCATCGGAAACGAATCCCAGGAGCGTATGGGCCTGATTTTATCCGAAAAAGACACCCATTTACTTATAAAGATTGCCCAACGTGAAAGAGCACCTTTATACATTGTTGGTCAAGTGACGGGAGACCATCACTTTTCGTTTATCAATGATGATAATGGTGAAAAACCGATTGATCTGGCGATTGAATCCTTATTTGGAGATGCCCCCAAGACCACCCTTTTGGATGAAAGTAAAAAAGTAAATTTCGACAACCCTTCCTACCATTTCCCTGATGCAGAGCGTTATCTAAAAGACATACTCATGCTGGAAGCAGTGGCATGTAAAGACTGGCTTACCAACAAAGTGGATCGTTGTGTAACGGGTCGTGTGGCACAGCAACAAACAGTGGGTGAATTACAACTTCCCTTGAGTAATTGTGGAGTAATGGCTTTGGATTACAATGGAAAATATGGGGTGGCCACCGCCATTGGTCATGCTCCGGTGACAGGGCTGATCGATCCCGCAAAAGGAAGTATCAATGCGATTGCCGAATCACTTACCAATATCGTATGGGCTCCCATGACAGAAGGGCTTAAATCGGTAAGTTTATCAGCCAACTGGATGTGGCCTTGCAATAACCCCGGTGAAAATGATCGATTGTATCAAGCCGTAAAAGCCTGTTCGGACTTTGCCATTGATCTGGGAATTAATATTCCAACTGGTAAAGACTCCTTGTCGATGAAACAAAAATATATGGAGGGCGATGTTTTAGCTCCCGGTACCGTGATCATCTCATCAGCAGGACAATGTGAGGACATCAAAAAAATTGTTAAACCCTTATCCATACCCAATAGAGGAGCTCTCTATTATATAAATTTATCCTCACAAAAGCACGTCTTGGGCGGATCTTCTTTGGGTCAAATCTTGAATAAAGTAGGCTCTGAAGCCCCCGGAATTGATGATGTAACGGTTTTTAAAAACACGTTCAATTTACTGCAAGAATTGATCCTAAACAAAAAAATCATCTCCGGCCATGATATTTCATCCGGTGGGCTGATCACCAGCTTATTGGAAATGTGCTTCCCTTCTGAAAAAGTGGGAATGGAGATTGATTTAACATCCTTGAATGAAAAGGATACAATTGCTTTGCTCTTTTCGGAAAATTCAGGATTGGTGCTACAAAGCGAAGTCGATCTTACTGCTCATTTTGGTGAGTATGGAGTAGCGTGCTTTTCCATAGGTAAAGTGACTGATTCTGGAGAACTAAGCCTTCAAAACAATCAAGATCAACTAAAGTTGGATGTCGCTGAATATCGAGATATATGGTTTTATACCTCGGTAGCACTAGATACAAAGCAAAATAAATGTGCCGAAGAAAGATTTGCTAATTACAAAACGACTCCACTAAAATTCAATTTCCCCTCCTCATTTGATGGAAAATTAGCTCCTTATTACAATCGTAAAATTAAAGCGGCCATCATCAGAGAAAAAGGGAGTAATTCTGAAAGAGAAATGGCCTATGCGATGCATTCTGTAGGATTTGAAGTTTATGACATTCACATGACCGATCTAATTGAAGGAAGGAAAACACTGGAGGAATTTCAATTTATTGCAGCTGTAGGCGGTTTTTCCAACTCTGATGTATTGGGTTCTGCCAAGGGATGGGCCGGTGCTTTCCTTTATAACCCAAAAGCCAAAAAGAGTCTGGATGATTTTTTTGCCAGAGAAGATACCCTATCACTTGGGGTGTGCAATGGCTGTCAATTATTTGTTGAATTGGGTATGATAACCCCTTCACACGAGGTGCTTCCTAAAATGCATCACAACGATTCGGGAAAATTTGAATGTCAATTTACTGCCGTAAAAATTGGTTCTTCTTCCTCAGTGATGTTGCAAGGATTAGAGGATACTACCCTTGGAATTTGGGCGGCTCATGGCGAGGGAAAATTTCACTTACCAATGGATGAGTCCCAATACCAAATTCCCGCCAAATACCATCAAGAGATTTACCCTGCCAATCCCAATGGCTCTGATTACAATACTGCTATGCTGTGCAGTGAAGACGGTCGACACTTGGTCATGATGCCTCACCTGGAACGTTCGACCTTCCCGTGGAATTGGGCCCATTATCCCCAAGACAGAAATGATGAGTTTTCTCCATGGATCATTGCTTTTGAAAATGCAAAGCGTTGGCTTGAGGAAAATTAATAAATTGAGTTTTATTAATTAATTTAGTTATTTTAGGCACAAAGTTAACAATGACACCTTCAAGGATTTTTGATATTTTAAGCTTTCAAGTGGAAAGCTGTCCCATGGATAGTTGTCTTAACGACAAAAGAAATGGAAAGTGGAAGGCCCTTTCGACCCAAAAATATTTTGAATCTGTCAACCATGTTAGCGCAGCCCTTATCGAAATGGGGGTGAAACCTCAAGACAAAATTGCGTTGATTTCAACCACCAACAGATCAGAATGGTCTATTATGGACATGGCTATCCTTCAGCTGGGAGCTATTACGGTCCCACTCTATCCCAATATCAGTTCAAATGATTACAAATATATTCTCAATCATTCGGAGAGTATTTTTTGTTTTGTTTCAGACCAACAGATCTATGAAAAAGTTTATTCAGTCAAATCAGAAGTTAAAGAGCTTAGAGAAATATTCAGTTTTGACAAAATCGAAGGCTGTAAAAACTGGTCTGAGTTGATTGAGGTTGGAAAAAAGGTTTGGAATAAAGAAAAGCTTGAAGAGGTTAAATCAAATGTTGAATCCGACTCCATTGCGACAATAATTTATACTTCTGGAACCACAGGTGTTCCCAAAGGAGTGATGCTCAGTCATGGCAATATAGTATCCAATGTGATCTCGGCTACAAAAAGATTTCCCTTTGAAGACAGAAACCAAACTGCATTAAGTTTCCTGCCAATTTGCCATATTTTTGAAAGGACTTTTATCTATGGTTATTTGTACAATAACATTTCGGTATATTTCGCCGAATCTTTAGATACGATCAGTGAAAATTTAAATGAGGTAAAGCCCAACTTTATGACGGCTGTACCTAGACTACTCGAAAAGGTTTATGATAAAATTTACGCCAAAGGTAATGACTTGAAAGGCTTAAAAAAAACCTTGTTTTATTGGGCTGTTGAGGTAGGCCTGAAGTATGACCCCAATCACAAATCCAACATTGTATACAACATCAAGCATTGGATCGCCAACAAGCTTATTCTCTCGAAGTGGAAAATGGCATTGGGAGGGAATTTGGAAATCATATGCTCAGGAAGCGCTCCACTTCAATCTAGATTGGCCAGAGTTTTTAGTGCTGCGGGAATGACCATTGCAGAAGCATATGGTTTAACAGAAACATCACCGGCAATTTCTGTGAATGATTTGAAAAATGGTGGTTTGAAGATTGGAACCGTGGGAAAAATTATCGACGGTGTAGAAGTAGTCATTGCGGCGGATGGTGAGATTTTGTGCAAGGGTCCCAATGTAATGAAAGGCTATTACAAAGATCCTGAACAAACCAGTGCAATGATGGAAGGAGAATATTTTAAAACAGGAGATATTGGAACCCTCGACGGAGATGGATTCCTTAGAATAACCGACCGTAAAAAACAGATGTTTAAAACATCTGGAGGTAAATACATCGCACCTCAAGTGATCGAAAACCAATTGAAACAATCACTTTTGATTGAACAAATTATGGTGGTAGGAGAAGGAAAAAACATGGCATCGGCATTGATCCAACCCAGTTTTGAGCAGGCCAAAATTTGGCTTGAAGAACAGGGTGTTGGGTGTGAGGACGATCCGAAATCCCTTTGCAAAAATCAAGTGTTGTTTGAAAAAATAAATGATGAAATCAGATTACACGACCATAAGTTTGGAAAATGGGAACAAGTAAAAACCATTCGATTGACTCCGGAGATATGGTCGGTAGAGGCAGGACACCTTACCCCTACCATGAAAGTAAAAAGAAAGGTCGTAATGGAAAAATACCAAGACCTGATTGATGACATCTATGTGTAATTATTTTTTTGTTCATTTTATTATGCATGCATAATATTTTTTATATATTTGTTTTGATTAAAACAATAAATGAGAAAAAAAACGATAGATGCTGCATTACGTTCCACATGGAATGCTGTTAGCAAGATGTACAATAAGGAAGCCTCTAAATTTGATTCAACAATGGCCACGGGATTTGCACTTTTAAACATTGAAGCCGAAGGCACTCCCTCTAGTTCACTGGGTCCAAGATTGGGTATTGAATCTACAAGCTTGTCTCGTTTGTTGAAAAGTATGGAGAAAAAAAAGTTGATCAATCGCGTTCCCAATCCATCAGATGGCAGGAGCGTGCTCATTTTTTTAACGCCATTTGGAAAAGAAAAAAGAGATGATTCACGATCCGTGGTCTTGAATTTTAATCAACTCATAGAAAAGCAATTATCAGACATTCAGATCAAACATTTTTTTGAGGTGGCTGACTGTATCATGGAGGAGAGCAAAAAGTTTGAACATTTTTTAATCCAATAAATCCCAAAAATTTATGGAATTTAAAACAAAATCATTATTAAAGGGAGGGGAATTCATCATTAAGGACTCAAGCCCGGAAGACATTTTTACTCCCGAAGATTTTTCGGAGGAACAAATCATGATGAAAGAAAGTGTTCAGGAATTTATTGATCGTCAGATCTGGCCCTACAAAGAACGTTTTGAGAAAAAAGATTACGAATTCACAAAATTGTGCATGCAAAAAGCCGGAGAACTTGGATTTCTTGGGGTTTCTGTTCCCGAAAACTATGGAGGAATGGGTATGGGTTTTGTATCCACCATGTTGGTTTGTGATTATATTTCAGGTGCAACCGGATCGTTTTCCACAGCTTTTGGAGCCCATACAGGTATAGGGACTATGCCAATTGTACTCTATGGAACCGATGAACAAAAACAAGCGTATGTTCCCAAACTGGCGACTGGGGAATGGTTTGGTGCTTACTGCCTTACCGAACCGGGAGCAGGATCGGATGCCAACTCCGGAAAAACCAAAGCAGTGCTCTCCGAAGATGGAAGTCACTATATGATCTCAGGTCAAAAAATGTGGATCTCTAATGCCGGTTTTGCAAACTTGTTCATCGTATTTGCTAGAATTGAAGACGATAAAAACATTACGGGATTCATTGTTCCGAATGATCCCAATAATGGGATCAGCTTTGGGGATGAGGAAAATAAATTGGGGATACACGCCTCCTCAACCCGTCAGGTATTTTTTAACGATACAAAAGTACCGGTTGATCATATGTTGGCCGGACGAGGAGAGGGTTTTAAAATTGCTATGAATGCTCTTAATGTGGGTCGGATAAAATTGGGTGTCGCCTGTTTGGAAGCTCAAAGACGGGTCATCAGTAATGCTGTTCAGTATGCCAATGAAAGGATACAATTCAAAACACCTATCGCTCAATTTGGAGCCATTAAGGAAAAAATAGCACGAACGGCTACTTCATGCTATGCAGGAGAATCTGCCAACTATCGTGCTGCCCATGATATCGAATTGAAAATTAAAAGTTTACATCAAGAAGG